>QWCO01000144.1_pt1 | contig 40696 bp, 29 predicted proteins | sample 1972611 | NCBI WGS metagenome assembly QWCO01 (sample SAMN09866706, study PRJNA288562) | Human oral metagenome isolate term1_saliva, whole genome shotgun sequencing... | reverse complement strand
GCGTCACGTCAAACACAAACTGAACGAAGCCATGCTAGAACACTGCAACTACGTGCGCAAAATGCTAGCCCGCATCAAACTCAGCCAAAACCCACAAGTTGTGGCCGAACTATTTATCGCCTGGAGAGACCTAACGAGATAAAACATTAGGGGGAGAGAAGAATAAGTAGGGGGAGATGAAGTAATAGGGGAGAAAGAGAGGAGGAACTATAGGGAGACAATAACATAGGGGAGACATAAAAAAGGCTCTACTTTTCAGGTAGAGCCTTTTTATGTGTAATTTTTTCCTCATTTATCTTGGTATAGTAAGGTTGTAATAATGGTATTTGTTAGTCTCGTTATGGTACTGAGCGAGGGGGAATTGATATGGATATGAATGTTAAATCTCAGATTGGTAACATTATTAACTCTTATATGGGCAAGCAGTTGATAATGATTATACCAAGTCAGTCATTAGAGACAAATGTTGATGCGGCACAAATTAATCGTTTTACACTAGTAAATAAACAAATATCTCAAGGTTTGCCATATTCGTATACGACTGGTCGAGATTGGCATCGTCATTGTATTCATGGCACTATAGATAGTAAAGCTTTTACTATGAATCTAATTTGTTGGCAACCCGATAATTTGCTTGATTTACAAGACATAGCAGCTTGGTATACACAGCAATATGGCTTTCACCATGTCCTATTTATATCTCTGAAGGGAGAAACTAGGGTTTGGCAGTATGAGGGGAATCGCATTAAGGGGCAGACTCGACTAGGTGTGTGGCAGTCGGAGCATGTGGAAACCTATGGGCAAATGGTAGTGGATAATTCGACTAATTTGAGAGGAACATATCAGTGTTTATCGATTGAGGATGATTATAGAACCGTTCGAACCCCTCATTGTGAGCGTACCCAGTTGGCAGATTTTGGTCAGCTTTTAAATCATTTAGGTGCAGATCATATCCTATTTGTGCCGGCTTTCACCCATGCGGTACACGGTCGCACGATGCAGCAGTATCTGGCATTTCTTGATGTGCCCTATGACAAGATATATCATGCCTTTGATTCTGGTGAAAGTATCTTGTATTACGTTTTGTATGTTCGTCAGTGTAAGTTAAAAACAGTATTAGATGTAATGGCGTTGTTGTTTGAAAATGTTAATATAAATCCTATAATCTACGTTACACAAGAAGGTAATCTATATGAACTAGGTCCAGACATGGCAATACAAACAAACTGTGGTATGTTTTCTCGACCTAATTATGAAAGTATTTTTACTCAATATGGACAAGAAGGCTTGTGCATACAGATAGATGAGGATTTTCAATATAATCGACCATCCATGTTTATGCGAATGGGTGGACCAACGATACTTAGTCGGTTAACTAAGTAAATATATTAATGGTAATACTGGTAGGTAAGTGAATTAATTCTTTTGTAAAAGCAAATGAAAAGAAAATGAATTAAATTATTGACGTAAAATCGAGAAACCCTTATAATTACTGTAACCTTAGAAAAATCATTTACCACCAGTATTTACCTATGCTCATCGGCATTTCTGATCAAATGGGAACGCGTTTTGACCGTTTACGGTGTGAGGTTTTCCAAAACCTAATTTTAAGCCCCATGAATACTGGCCTTCTAAGACCCGCTGTTGCAACAGTCCTTACCGTTTACGGTATTGAAACTTCGATATTTATATTATTTACCATATTATTCTTCTTCGTTGCAACAGTCCTTACCGTTTACGGTATTGAAACATGGGCAAAGATGTAGACGCTCGTAGAGAATTTATTTTGGAGGTTGCAACAGTCCTTACCGTTTACGGTATTGAAACATTAACGGAATCGTAATACGTTCAATTAACTTACCTGTTGCAACAGTCCTTACCGTTTACGGTATTGAAACTCAAAGCTGGCGAAGCTACAGAAAAACCAGCTGTTATGTTGCAACAGTCCTTACCGTTTACGGTATTGAAACTTTATCTTATATTGAAATGCCATCTATGACAAATAATGTAAAGTTGCAACAGTCCTTACCGTTTACGGTATTGAAACTGCTTCTTTACGACGAACAGCTTCCATTTTTTCTTCGTTGCAACAGTCCTTACCGTTTACGGTATTGAAACACTTCATAGCTACCCTTCATGCCGTTGGTAAATTTAATGCGTTGCAACAGTCCTTACCGTTTACGGTATTGAAACTGGCCAGGATCGCCAGATGCTCTTAAGTACTGGCTATCACGTTGCAACAGTCCTTACCGTTTACGGTATTGAAACTGTCTCTCCATAAGAAACTACATGCATTTGATAATGATGCGGGTTGCAACAGTCCTTACCGTTTACGGTATTGAAACCCTTTTGATTCTTAACAGTATTTGCATATTCACTTAAATTGTTGCAACAGTCCTTACCGTTTACGGTATTGAAACTCGCACTTTCAAATTGTTGCAATGCGCCAAGATCCTCCAGTTGCAACAGCACCTACCGTTCACGGTATTGAAACCTATATAAAGAAGCGGATTGTTCCTGAACGAAATCAGGGTTGCAACAGCACCTACCGTTTACGGTGTTGAAACTTTATTTTTTGCTAACAAGTTTTAGTATTGCTAGGTTGTAACAGTACTTACCGTTTACGGTATTGAAACTGTTTTTCTTTGCGGCCTGCAAAGGAGATTGTCATAAAGTTGCAACAGTGCTTACCGTTTACGGTATTGAAACTAGTCGCCATCGAAATTAATACCTTTTCCTTTAACTACAAGTTGCAACAGTGCTTACCGTTTACGGTATGCGCCGAAGGGTGCGAGACAGCAGAGGAGCAAAGCGACGATGAGGTCCGCACATCGCAAGTACCTGAGCAAAGCGAAGGTAAAACGAAGGTGATAAGGTAACAGCCCTTACCGTTTACGGTATTGAAACAAGTAACTCTTGATTGAATGTACTTACCGTTTACGGTATTGGAACACACTCATCAAGTACGATCATAGTTGGTGGTATTTTAGGTTGCAACAGCACCTACCGTTTACGGTATTGAAACCTAACAGGTACATGAATTTTCATGTTTGATAACTAATTGTCAGTTGCAACAGTGCTTACCGTTTACGGTATGCGCCGAAGGGTGCAAGACAGCAGAGGAGCAGCGCGACGATGAGGTCCGCACATCTCAAGTACCTGAGCGAAGCGAGGGTAAAACAAAGGCGATACCCAATAGCATCTACCGTTTACGGTATTGAAACTTTATTTTTTGCTAACAAGTTTTAGTATTGCTAGGTTGCAACAGTACTTACCGTTTATGGTAAGCGCCGCAGAGTGTGAGGCAGCAGAGCGACGATGAAGGTACTTACCGTTTACGGTATTGGAACACACTCATCAAGTACGATCATAGTTGGTGGTATTTTAGGTTGCAACAGCACCTACCGTTTACGGTATTGAAACAAGCTACCAATACCATGGTTAACTTTCTTTAATTTATCTAAGTTGCAACAGTACCTACCGTTTACGGTATGCGCCGAAGGGTGCGAGGCAGCAGAGGAGCAGCGCGACGATGAAGTCCGCATATCTCAAGTGCCTGAGCAAAGCGAAGGTAAAACGAAGATGATGAAGCAACAGCACCTACCGTTTACGGTATGCGCCGAAGGGTGCGAGGCAGCAGAGGAGCAAAGCGACGATGAAGTCCGCACATCTCAAGTGCCTGAGCAAAGCGAAGGTAAAACAAAGGTGATGAGGAAATAGTACCTACCGTTTACGGTATTGAAACCGAACTTTAGCTCCGAGACCACTTATATATAAAACAGTTGCAACAGCACCTATCGTTTACGGTATGCGCCGAAGGGTGCGAGACAGCAGAGGAGCAGAGCGACGATGAAGTCCGCACATCTCAAGTACCTGAGCGAAGCGAGGGTAAAACAAAGGTGATAAGACAACAGTACCTACCGTTTACGGTATGCGCCGCAGGGTGTAGGACAGTAGAGGAGCAGAGCGACGATGAGGTCCACACATCGCAAGTACCTGAGCGAAGCGAAGGTAAAACAAAGGTGATGAGGAAATAGTACCTACCGTTTACGGTATTGAAACATGTCTGCATACGGCATGGAAGCCCAATTGGACTTACGTTGCAATAGCACCTACCGTTTACGGTATGCGCCGAAGGGTGCGAGACGGCAGAGGAGCAAAGCGACGATGAGGTCCGCACATCTCAAGTACCTGAACGAAGCGAAGGTAAAACGAAGATGATGAAGCAACAGCACCTACCGTTTATGGTAAACGCCGCAGAGTGTGAGGCAGCAGCGCGACGATGAGGTCCGTACATCTCTAGTGCCTGAGCGAAGCGAAGATAAAACAATAGTGATGAAGCAACAGTACTTACCGTTTACGATATTGAAACGACTCAACATAAAGGCCATCTCCTTGTTTGCCTTTACTATTGTAATAGCCATACCGTTTACGGTATTGGAACACTTAACAGGTTGCAAGTACTCAACCGCCTTTTCTATTAGATTGCAACAGTACTTACCGTTTACGGTATGCGCCGAAGGGTGCGAGACAGCAGAGGAGCAGAGCGACGATGAAGTCCGCACTTCTCTTGCCTGAACAAAGTGAAGGTAAAACACAGACAATATGATTAATTGTTACGGTTCAATAGACTTAAGTATCAACAAATAGTGAAAGCCCTCTATTTAGAGGGCTCTTTTTGTATGCAAAATATTTAGTTGGTTTCTTGTTTTGATTATGAAGATAAGATGATACAATATGAATATATATTATAGTATGCGTATATGTGGGGGTAGTATGTTAACAATTGCATTGAATGAATATGGGGATTTTCATCATTTAGGGCAGAAGAAAGATAGTTTAAAGCACATCCATTTTATTACTGGCATTGTGTATGATGATGAAGGTAGCGAGCAGGATTTGCGTAATGAGCAGATCCGTTTGGATCGTTTTTTTAGAGCTGTAGCAGAGGCCTCAAACAGTGATTATCCACAAGGATTCTTTGGGGATACTAAAGAGGATGATTCTGAGGATACTATTGAAGCAGGGGGTAGTATTCAAAATAGCTCACAGATAAGAAGAAATATGAAGCGTTATCGAGATGCACTCGATTCTGCTTTACCAGAGTTTCTAGCTGATGGCACTTATAAAGGGCGAAATCTTGTGGAGATGCCACGTGTTGGTCACTATGCCATTACGCTTATGTTGAAAAGTGAAGCGGGGAAAACACAGTTCTTACAGCCTTATATGAGTGAGTTATTGCATGATGGTGTAGCAAGTAATTTATACTGGCATATGGCGGATAGTTTAGTATCTCGCCTTGTACTATCTAATCCCTTTGCGCTACATAACAATCGTGTTCAATTGCATTTAGCATCGCAATTAGTAGATGTTAAAGAAACTGAATATGAGCGTTTGGCAGAGTATCGTCGTTTGGGCTATAAGCCATACGACTTTCAGAATGAGCAATTAAAAAAAGAGGGAATTATTACCTATCAAGTGGGGAATGAGTTTACCTATCGTGCGGCTTTAGATAGACGTATGGTTGAGTTTAATCGTCCCGATTTAGACGTAGTGCAGTTGAAATCTGTTTCTGTTCAGTATGACGATGACCGTCCAGAGACGACTGCTAATTTTGCATTCCTATACTTAGCTGGACATATCTGTGGTAATTTTATTTACTACGGTGCTGAACGAGATACTAAAGATATATTCAAATTCAAAACACTCGTGGATTTTGCTAATCAAATCAATCCGAAATATCCTAATTATATGTTTGTGTATGATGATATTGATACCTATTTTGAGCAGGCTATGAAAGCATATCATAATGAGGACTATTATGGTGCGTTATGTCATCTTTACGATGGGAAATGTTGTGATAGCAAATTTAAATCCTATTATGAAACGAATTGGTTCCCCTTTGTAGAGGAGCTCATTCATAGTGCAGATAATAGACAGGCTATAGAACGAGCAGTTCAGTCGTTTGTGAATTATGCGAATCAGAGTCGTCTTGATGAAGGCAAATTGCATTACTTATATCAACAGCTTGAGTATATCTTAGAAGATATCAAGGATATGTCCTGTGTAGATAAAGCATTAGTATATGCCTTTTATGATGGTGGTATGATGGCCTTTAATCATCTTGGTAAAAGCGATGTATCTGTAGCTTGTTTTGAAAAATGTCAGGCCCTCACTCATACAGTGCCACTTGAAACGTATATGGAAACTGTTCGCCGTCGCATTGTGGCAAAAATAGATTGCTATAAATATGAAGAGGCTTTGGAGCTTGCTAAGTACGTTGTTGATGTGGAGGAACAAATACAACATATACGTGCTTCATTACCGATGGGGAAACAGGCTATTAGTCTTGGACAGTCCTATAGTCAACTCGGTCAAGTGTACGCTTATATGGAACGACCTGAGGCAGAGTCGTATTTCTTGCCAGCCATAGACATATTTACTGTAGATACAGATGATTATTATCGAACAGTATCCTATTTGTTGCACTATTATATTGATGCGAAACAGCAAGATTCCTATGAACGATGGGCACCTAACTATTTTGGTGGTCACCTTAATATGGTAGATCAATTAGCATTTTTGCTGAATATGACTCGTGATGAAAAAATAGTTCAACACGAAAGCTATGCATTATATGTATATATTAAGGCGTTGTATCAGTTTTATAGAGCAAGAATAAATAAGGAACTCATGGAAACCCTCATTAAGTTAGGCCGTACAGTAGGGGCCACTTTAGATGCAGCTCCTAAAGGTCATCCATGGGAACTGATATTCACATACCTTGCATTGTTAGCTTATGAAAAGGGCTATAAGGTAGATGCAGAATATTTTAGATCCTGTATAGGTCGCTCTGTTGTGAACGCAGGTCCAGCGATTAGTAATATTATGACCTATGGTGAATTAAGATTTGCTCAATGTAAAGGAAATCAAGGTAAATATGAAATATTACATCGCCAATTAAGTGAGTCTGTAGAGAATGTAGAGAAATATATGACCTATATGTTTAGATAGGTCATATATGTGTAAGGGAAGATTAGTATGATTACGATTGCATTAGATGAAAATGGGGATTTTGAAGGTTTTAAGGGCGCTGGAAATAAAGAACCTCTCTTTATAGCAGGTATTGTATATGATGATAAAGGGCATGATAAGGATGCTTGGAATGAAAAGCAGCGGTTAGATGACTATTTCCGTGCTGTGGCAGAAACGGTTGAATGTAAGTATCCAGAGGATTTACATACTAATAAGCGTAATACGAATGGATATAATGTAAAATTAATGAAAACAGAGTTGCAAGAAACCTTGCCAGAGTTCTTTCAACAATGTACTTATAAAGGAAAGCCAATTGGTAAATATAAGAGACATGGTCAATATCGTATTGTTATGATGCTTAAGAGCGGAACAGGCAAGACTATCTTGAATCATAAGTCTACTAGTATGCTTGTTAATGATGAATATGCTAGTAATTTATATATGAATATGGCTTACTCAACGGTATCACGCCTTGTATTTCATAATCCCTTTGATTTGCATGTAGCTAAGGTTAAATTTGATTTAGCCACACGTTTAGTTCCTGTGAAAGCTAGCGATAAGGAGCTTTGTAAGAAATATATTAATTTAGGCTATAAAGATTTTGATTTCAAGAATAGTACACCAGAAGCAAATACCAATAATGATACACGCTTTTTCCAAGTAGCAAATGACTATAATTACCGTGCGGCTTTAGATCGTAAATTATTAGAAACTAATCGTCTGGATTTAGAGATTGAGGATTTCTCAGTACGTTCTATTTATTACAATGCTAATGAATCTGAATCTACACGATATGCTTTTCTTTACTTAGCAGATACGATTTGTGCGATTTTAAATCATAATAAAACTGGTGAAAGCCCTCTAGCTTGGCATCAATCGTTTGTTGAGCAAGCTACTCGACTTAATGGCTCTAGTCAAAATCTCATCTTTACATATGACGATATTGATATGGCCTATGAAAAAGCTGTTATGGCATATCAACAAAAAGACTATTTTAAAGTACTATCTACACTTTTTGCAACAAAACAAAGTCGTAGTGATTTTAAAGGTTATTATTGGGAGCAATGGTTCCCGAAAATCGAGCAATGGATTTCAGCGGCCACAGATGTCGAAGCGATAGAGGATTCCGTTCGCCAGTTTGCCAAGTATGCGAATTCTAACCTGCTGAAACAGGATGAGCTGGTGTATTTATATAACCATTTAGAACCATTAGTAGCGAATCTAGAAAAATCTGAAGCTAGTAAATATACGTTTTATGATGCGGGGATTACAGCATATAACCATATTGGAGACAGCTTAATGGCTGAACGATGCTTTGAGATTGCAAAAGGATTCGCTAAATATTGTCATGTAGAGGACTATTTGCTAACTCTCAAACGTAGAGTAGTTATGCTTAATGATCAATATAGATATGAAGAGGCACTTTCACTAGCAAAAGAAATCCTCGAATATGAGGATGAATTGGCATCCTTACGTCAATTATTAGTTGAGTCTGATGATATAGTTAGCATTAGTAAAGGCCGTGCATTAAGCCAGTGCGGTCAAGTCTATGCTTATTTGCAAGATACTCAGGCTGAGGAGTACTTTGAAGAAGCATTAGCTCAATTTGATGAAAAATCAATCGATTATAACATTACACTATCTTATTTGCTTCATCACTACATTGATATGGATAACCGTGATGGCTATGAAAAATATGCGTCCCAGTATTTTGGCGGACATGACAATGTGTGGGAACAATTTAGCTATTTGAAAGATATGACAGACGACGAGCAAAAGGTACAATCCTTTAAATTTGCGTTTTATGTGTATATTAAGGCATTGTATAGATTTTATGTAGACGAGTTGAACTCGGAAAAACGCCGCAACCTATTAAGCTGGATACAAAATTTACATAAAGGCAATAAAGCTGAACATGTCAATGGTCACCCATGGGAACTTATCTATAAGTACTTTGCACTATTAGCTGTTAAATTCAATAAACATGAATTAGCTGAAGAGTTTATACAATTAACTCAAACTATTGTACAAGAACGAGCTGAGGCTATTGATAATATTATTGCTGGAGGACTGGTTGAATACTATACATTGGTTGGTGATAATGAGTTAGCAGAACAATCAAAAGAACTATTTACTAATGATCTGATAAGAGATAACTATAAAGAGTTGTTGGTGTATATGTTTAGATAGGAAAATATCAAGAGAAATTAGAAATAGAACATAAAAGATATAACTAGGTAATCCTAAAAAGGAACCATTTTAACTTATATAGATGAGTTGAAATGGTTCCTTTTATTTTTTATTTAATTTTCGATTAACACGCTTTGATATGCATAGTTAGTTTCCTTATTATCCTCAAACATCGTTCTATTTCATGACGTATATCTTGGCTGCTTGTATAGCGGCCTTTTTTTTCTTCATTGGCATGGGCCGTATCATTACGAACTTGTTTGAGAGTATTGTATGAAGTTAGCAAATCAATGGTATCGTTGGCGAGCGGTTCAGATAAGTATTGATTAAGCGATAGCCCTTTAATGTTAAATATATTGTTAGGAAAATCGTTTTCGTAATCGTAGGTATAAAGCTTATCATTATCGGCTGTAAAGTTGAAGATTATTCTGAATGTTTCATCATTACAGTTGTTTTTTAATCCATTAAATAATTCTTTTCGTATTAAAAAATATTTAGCACCTCTATATATCGTAATACAATAGTCATCGTCGACGTGTATTAGATTTTTTACAGTAGAGTTTTTCTTTGCTATCAAGTTGACACATACTTGACGGACTTCTTTCGGAAGGGCATTTAGATTTCCCATATTAGATCCATTTAGTGTAATATCACTTAGGAATTTGATGAACTGTTTAAATTGATATTGTGAAGAATTCATGCCTGGTAAGATGTGATATTGATTCATTATAGTATCTACTTGTTGGTAAAGGTTGGCTTCTAATGTAGGTAGCTGAGTCATCTCTTTTGAAATTGGTTTTTCACTAGAATCTGCTAAATTACTAATACTGATAGATGTTGTTGCTAATTCGTCTAAATAGTCATGTAATACTTTTTTAGTAGCCTGTATAGCTTGAGACATATAGGTGGTTTGTAGATCTGCTAAAAAAGATCCGATTTTATCGTTGATTTGGTTGAAGTGTAGCATTTCCGTGCTACGGTTGTCATTCTTTTTAGTCTTGAATGTATTGGCATCAAGATGAATAATCTTTTCCTTCAGAATAGTCCGTGGTACATATTCAATGAATAGCGCCAATGCTTGTTGCAAGTAATCATTTTGCAGGCACCACTCGATATATACAAGGTCATCCTCTGGATCGGATAATATGGTCTCGTAGCTTTCTTGGATTTTATTGCGCATGAGCTGAAAGATACCTAATTCAAACTGACTATTATCTTGAGGGCGATTGGCAATATTAGTAAATAATGTATCAATTCCTTCTACGGATGATTGGAATAATCCGCGACTAGATAGGCTGATTGCTTCTGAAAAATCCCCCATTTTAGAGAGTAGTTGACTGGTTAGTTCATCTTCGGTGTTGGTTTGGTCAAAGTAATGACGCAATGTGTTAGCATCACCATAGTGCGTGAACTCGGAGAAACCGGCGATCATATCGAATAGGAAATATATATCCTTGCTTTCATATACAGTAATCGTATTGCTTTCATTATCTAAGTTAGCATATGAAATAGACCCGATTTGTATGCCTTGATAGGCCACGAGGCGAATGATGGCGAGCATGAGCATGATAGCTGTGCGAGGACCTCCCGTCAAATCTACATGCAATGTTACTGTATCTTCTTTAGGTTGGGCATGATAAAACTTCATCATTTGTTGGGACATGTCGAGGATACTTGCCTTGAGATTGCTGATGTTTTCTATATCGCCGCATTTGATATATTCGACCGTGTTGGATGACCAGTCCAAATCGATGTTATATTCATTGATAAAATCAGTTATGCGTGATTCAAAGATTTGTTTTGTCGTAATATGTTGACTTGGATTGTCTACACATTTGATTTTTGTTGAAAGTTCCTTTGTTTCAAAAAAGAATAGTTTTTCTAATGTAAACTGGTTCCGTTTATCATGGAGTACGGTCTTTAATACGGATTCACTAGTTTGTATGATTTCGTTATAAGGCTTTTTAATCGTTGTCGATACAAGTGTATTTCTAAGCCTATCTTCATCATATGGGGATTTAGATTTAAATGCTGTCAAAAACGTAAGGTATATATGGTGTTCCATTATGACTCTCCTAACAATGTAATGGCTTGTTTGTAGATACTGTCGAGTTTTTCTTTGAGTGTTTGTGGTTCATGTACGCGGACTGCGGCACCGAGGGACAATAGGATACGTAGGATATCCGTTTCTTGGAATGGCAAGTATGCTACATTGAGTGTAAACTCGTTCGGATCTGTTTCACTCCCTACAATGTCATAGTTAGAGAAGGCATTAAAACAACGATCGATGGCATTATTAATATCGTATACAGAGAAGGTTACGGTTTGTTGGTTTGTCTCTTGGTATTCTCTGTATATAGCATCTATATCGATGTCAATCTGATTTATGCCAACTGTGACACTAGGTAGGGTGTGCAGTGGATAATACCCAAACGTATGATCATCAAGGTGATATCCAATGAGTGCATAGCCATTGGTAGCTCCGTTATATTCCATCTTGCAAGGAAGTACTGTCATGGTAGTTCCGGCAGTAGTCCAAGAGATACTCGTACCGTTCATCATGGCATCAGTACAACGTTGATGATTTTCGTAGGACTTTGGTGTTTCATCGATAGCGAGACTGCGGTTGTTCCACGTATGATTTGGTAATGTATTCGGTACATCAGATAATGCTTGTGCCAATTGTTGACTCACAGTATGAGGTATCATCCAGTTGATACGATTATCACCCAGTAAATCTTTTAAGAACATGCGCTCTGCTATAGTGGTAACAAGTGATGGTAAATTTGGAAACAGTGGTTCTAGCCCATGCGCCTCTGGTCGAACGATATAGCTTGGTAAGGCATGTTCGTATTGGTCGTTTTCTTCTACCGGTGCATAACTATCTAATAATGGACGGTGCTTCATGATAAATTGTAAATCATCTAATGTGTAGGTTACGCCATTAATGAGGTCTTGTTGAATTCGGTATTGTGTGGCACAGGTTACGGCCGTGATTTCATTTAGTAGTGGTGAGGTGGTCGCGTCTGATTCGACTGGTTCTGGTGAAAGCAGATTCCAAGATGGATGTACTTTTTTTGTATAACTAATTGGCTCGGATACCGTTTCATGTTGTGTGTATCGTAGATTATCATTGAATCGTGTGCGAATGCTTTCCGGTGTGCTTTGTATGATTTCAATATAAGGTAAAAAAGTACGCAACAAAGGGAGAAGGATCTGCCCATCTTGAACGTGTATATAAATATCAGTGTATTCTGTCGTAGATTTTTCACAATTAGTTAGCATGTGGCGGAACGTATCTACAAAATGGGTCCATGCTGTCGTATATCCCTGTAACTTGTGGAACCGTAGATGAAGTGTTGTATTATAACGCGCTTTAGCTACTGGTGGTGGCGTATCATTGTTATAAGTGTTTTTTATGCTTACTGAACTTATAGTATCAATCCGGTAGGTAACGAGTGTATGATGATGTACGGCTATAAGATAATCGCGGTTGCCTATATAATCTGATTCAATCCTCACAGGTCGAACTGTTACTTTGGGTCTACGTTTATTGCAGAAATTAAGCTCTACCATTTTATGGTGATGTAAGGCATCGGCAAGGGTATACAGAATCGTTTCATCAATGATGTGCAATGGATTAGTATAGGTAAATATATATTGTGATTCGTAGATAGGTGGTGCTGGTTGCTCTAGTTCATCTAATAGGGATGTACCGGAGGTGAGCGATTGTAGTTTGGCTAGTAAGGTGTGTCCAGCAGTACCAAATAAGGAGATATTTTTATATACGAATACAGCACGATTTAGCTGTTCTAATTCTTGTAGTGTACATGATTCAAGACCGATTGAAACTAGGCTATATACATAGGTATTCTTTTGTATAATCTCCTCAATAATACCAATTGTAATGAGTTTTTTTATGATCCGTGTTAGGGTTTGCTTTTCGATAATATCTGGAATTTCTTTCTTCGAATCTTTATATTTTTCCTCTAAAAATGATTGGTATGCCGGTAATATATACGGATCATCGTTGATATGCTCGTATATCTCTGTCATGGTGCAACTCGTATATTTACTAATAGTATTGATAATAGCCAAAATTAGGATAATTGTTTCTGGCTTCATTGCATAGAGTGCGTACAAATTGGCTAAATAATTGTGACCCCAGTAAAAATCTTGCTTGGTAATGGTATGGACGCGCGTACGTCCGATTTGAGTGTCCCGAATCTTGGAGCCCATATTGAAATAGGCGAGGCGTTTTAAGTAATCGTCGTGAAGACTTTTTTTGATACCTCGTTTTGGTGCCGTGTTTCTCGTATGTAGGCCCATGGCTAAGCTACGAAAAAAGAGACGCATATTTTTAACGTTTTTTAGATAATTCGTTACACTTGGCATAGGTCCTCCTTAGTTTAAAAATGAAACTTTCATGAATACTATAACAAAATTTAATGTATTTTTATAGAGTTGAATTGCCCTAGAGATGATTAATTCCTAGTTTTTTTGAACTGTTATGTATGGAGTTCTTGGATATACTAACGATACAAAAATAACAAGAAATTAGTGCTACATAAGGAAATCTATTTTCAAGGAGGCTTATATGGAATCTATAAATTGGAATACAACTAACGAGGGTGTGATAGGTATGACTGATGATAAGGATATGACAATGACCAACGCTATAGCTACCAATGATGATGCGGATGTTGGTGCAAGTCGGGTTACTAGTATGGACGTATTCGAAGCGCGTCGAGAGGGGAACCTTGATAATGCCTATACGATGGCTCAAACCTTGATAAAGCAACCCAATCCAGGCCCTTGGGATATCCGTGCTTGTGCATGGTGCCTGATTGACCTCATCAAACGAGCCAATGCAATGCATGACGATGGCGAGGTAAAGCTGTATCAAGGTGAACTACAAAAATTAGCTATTGACGCAGCTGATGATATTCTATTTAAACAGACACAGTATGCTTTGCGCCTTGATAGTCCGGCGATTAAGGAATTATCTGCTATTAAACAGCTTAAGGCTACAGGTGAAATCTTAGAAGCTACAAAACGAGCGAAGGCATTACATGCAGAGTTTTCAGATGATGTGACGGTAAAACGATCCTATGCATGGTGTTTATATAAGATACTACAGCAAAAGGCGAAAGAGTCACCTCTTACTATTCAACATGTGACAGGATGTTTAGACGAGCTATTCTCGTTGGGACTTTCACAAGAGGTATCCTTATTACGGTGTATCTGGGGAACGGTGCTATCTATTGATAATGTAGAGGGGCATATCGCATTGTACAATTACGCATTACAAATGGATTTTGACAAGCTTGAAGAGTGTGATTATCAGGTGGCACCGTATGTGGGCAGTGATGGTAAACATCACGAATGGCCATCCTTGGTGATGCGGGTTCTTAAAAAGTCCTTGGATAGCTTCAATCGGTATGTGGATAAGGACATTATTCATCATTTGTGTGATATCACGGAAAAACGTATAGGTTCTTTGACGGAAAATACATTCTTCTTACAATGGTCCTTGGCAAAGGCCTACTTGTTGGTGGGCGAAGTTGATAAAGCAAGAGATATTATTCTCCACCTATTACAATCTAAGCCTAGTTCGTTCTGGCTTTGGAATGGTTTGGCGGAGACTATGGTGGGTGATCATGCTATGGCATTATCTTGTTATGCTAAGTCGCTCACGTGCCAATGTGATTTACAATTTAATGGGCGTGCTAAACTGGGTGCTATTCAAGAATTGGTGGCGTTAGGTCAGTATGATTTGGCAAGTGCCGAGGTTCAAGCGTTGCATGCGTATCGCACGAAGGAAGGTCATAAAATAGGGGAAACCCTCAATCAGTATATGCATGCTAGCTGGTATGTATCGGATAGCCCATCCATTGATGATGGATTTTATAAAGAGCATAGTTTAGCAGCAGCGGAATTGCTTAATAAATTCCTACTAACTACCATTGGGGTAGTTAATTATATTTCTGAAAAAGCACACAAGGCATTTATCGTCGCCGAAGGTGACAGAACCCTTACGTACCATTATGATAATCAGACATCTATTCGTGAAATGGATGTAGTTACCGTTGTTTATACCTCCTATGAACGTTCAGATGGCACTACGGGATTCCAAGCCGTATCCTGTGAACTTACCGACCAAGAGGCACCAAAGACGCTTATTAAACAATTTGGCGAAAAAATTAAAGTTATAGAGGCTGGTGTAGCTTTCACAGTGAAACATAATGTATTTATTGATAAAAAATTAGTGGAACAGCACCATTTGATGAACGGTGATGTCGTTTCGTTGACCGCTATCCGATCCTTTAATAAGAAAAAGAATAGCTGGGGCTGGCAAGCCGTGGACATTGATTCCATTCATCGTGCTGACGATACTAGCACGGGTATTTCTGTCATTTAACAGATACTGATTATATTGAAATATAGCTAACATACCATTGACCTATCCATGCATCACTGTGGATAGGTCATTTTTATGGGGCCAATCGTTTTTTAACCATGTGAAAGACCAGAAAATAGGGATAATCTCAAATAGCATCTGCCTAGTGAGGATTTAAACGTGAAAAGAAAATGAATTAAAATATTGACTGAAAATTTAGAAACCCTTATAATGACTGTATCTTAAGAAAAATCATTTTCTTCCAGTATTTACCTATATCCATAGGCCTTGTGGATCAAATGGGACCGCGTTTTGACCGTTTACGGTATGAGGTTTTCCAAAACCTATTTTTAAGCCCCATGAATACTGGCTCTGTAAGGCCTGCTGTTGCAACAACACCTACCGCTCGCGGTATTGAAACCAATTTTCGCAGTTATTTCTTTTTTTGCTACTTGTGCGTTGCAACAACACCTACCGCTCGCGGTATTGAAACTCAGGATATTTTTTGGCAATTTGTAATGCTAATCCGTTGCAACAACACCTACCGCTCGCGGTATTGAAACTTCTCCGTAACAGAAAATAATATATCATTTTTATGTCTGTTGCAACAACACCTACCGCTCGCGGTATTGAAACGTATAACAGAAGCAACTATTATAATTAATATATCTCTTCGTTGCAACAACACCTACCGCTCGCGGTATTCAAACGACAGCACTATGTCCGTATTAAAAGAGTATCCAGGTGCTCGTTGCAACAACACCTACCGCTCGCGGTATTGAAACGCAGCAACAATAATAATAACTAAGCCTAAGATTAAGTTGGTTGCAACAACACCTACCGCTCGCGGTATTGAAACTCGATGCCACACTCTGCTCCTCTTTTAAGAATATCTTTTAGTTGCAATAACACCTACCGCCTGCGGTATGCGCCGAAGGGTGTGAGACAGCAGAGGAGCAAAGCGACGATGAGGTCCACACATCTCAAGTACCTGAACGAAGTGAAGGTAAAACAAAGGTGATAAGCAACAACACCTACTGCTTGCGGTATTGAAACGTCATTGTTGGCACATGTAAACGTACCACATTGCTATGTTGCAACAACACCTACCGCCTGCGGTATTGAAACTAGTTGATTAATATCCCGCCACCAACTGGATAGTGATGGGTTGCAACAATACCTACCGCTTGCGGTATGCGCCGAAGGGTGCGAGACAGCAGAGGAGCAAAGCGACGATGAGGTCCGCACATCTCAAGTACCTGAACGAAGAGAAGGTAAAACAAAGGTAATCAAGTAACAACACCTACCGTTTACGGTATTGAAACAATTCATGGTTACCCATTTTCGGGTATTTTATGATTAAGACTATTGCAATAGTACTTACCGCTTGCGGTATTGAAACAATTCGCCTTGCCCAGCTGTTAATTTACCGGTTAATAAGGTTGCAACAACACCTACCGCCTGCGGTATTGAAACTCGATAAGTTTTGCTTGGCCAGAACGAACATTGATTTCAGCGTTGCAACAACACCTACCGCTTGCGGTATTGAAACTTACTCTGGTTGCGTTCTAGGAAGAAGACATTGTTCGAGTTGCAACAACACCTACCGCCTGCGGTATTGAAACGCTCCTTTCTTATAATGTTGCTTCTATGATTTTTGTGTTGCAACAATACCTACCGCTTGCGGTATTGAAACAACCACTCATGATGGTGATATGCCATACCATCATAAGATTGCAACAACACCTACCGTTTACGGTATGCGCCGCAGAGTGTGAGACAGCAGAGGAGCAGCGCGACGATGAGGTCCACACATCTCAAGTACCTGAACGAAGAGAAGGTAAAACAAAGGCGATAAGCAATAGTACCTACCGCTTGCGGTATGCGCCGAAGGGTGCGAGACAGCAGAGGAGCAAAGCGACGATGAAGTCCGCACATCTCAAGTACCTGAACGAAGTGAAGGTAAAACAAAGGCGATAAGCAACAGTACCTACCGTTTACGGTATTGAAACTGTACACTACGCGACCACTCAGCATTATTGAAGTTCTTGTTGCAACAGCACCTATCGTTTACGGTATGCACCGAAGGGTGCGAGACAGCAGAGGAGCAAAGCGAAGGTAAAACAAAGGTGATCAAGTAACAACACTTACCGTTTACGGTATTGAAACTAATAATTGCCGTTACTGATTAGGTTGCCGTCCTTGTCATGTTGCAACAACACCTACCGCTTGTGGTATTGAAACCCACCGCCACGAACACCCTTAGTATTAGCAAGGGGAACATTGCAATAGTACCTACTGTTTACGGTATGCGCCGAAGGGTGCGAGACAGCAGAGGAGCGAAGCGACGATGAGGTCCGCCCATCTCAAGTACCTGAGCAAAGCGAAGGAAAAACAAAAGTGATAAAGCAATGTACCTACCGTTTACAGTATGCGCCGCAGAGTGTGAGGCAGCAGAGGCGCAAAGCGACGATGAGGCCTACACATTACAAGTGCCTAAACACAGCGAAGGTAAAACAAAAGTGATAAGGAAGTCTTCTGTTGAAATAGTATCTACCGTTTACGGTATTGAAACTTCTCAGTACTGCCATATCTGCCAGCACCACGTTCTGTGTTGCAACAGTACCTACCGCTTACGGTATGCGCCGAAGGGTGCGAGACAGCAGAGGAGCAGAGCGACGATGAGGTCCGCACATCTCAAGTACCTGAACGAAGTGAAGGTAAAACGAAGCTGATTAGGCAATAGCCCTTACCGTTTACGGTATGCACCGCAGGGTGCGAGACAGCAGAGGAGCAAAGCGACGATGAGGTCCGCACATCTCAAGTGCCTTAGCAAAGCGAAGAAGATGAGGACACAGTCTCTACTATTTACAGTATGCTTCAAAGTTTGCTAGTTATTTAACTTTAAAACTACATAGTTAAAAAGAACTGTGTTCTTGTGTAATTCCACAAGAGCGCAGTTCTTTTTTGATTCCTAGTTTTTCTGATTAGTTCACTTTCAATATCATTCGTATAATGAACTCAACAAGTTTGATAGTTCTTATATAGGGGGTAAGATATGGCAATGGCGTTATTAGCTTTATTATTGTATGTTATGAAACCACCACGGAAACACTACTAAGGAGGGTATGATGGAAAATTTTCAACAAGAATTGAAATCTATGTTGTCCTTATCTGGGCGCATGAATCGTCGGTCTTATTTTATGAATTTATTGATGATCTTTGGTATTGGCTATATTGGCGGTGTCTCTATTAGTCTTACGTATGTGTCAAAATTTTTCTGGGTATTGGGGTGGTTAATCATAGGGTATTCGGTTATCCGTGAGTTAGCGATTGCGTCGCGTCGTATTCATGATTTAAATGGACCTACCTATTTGGCTATTCTTTATATTGTGGCGGCCATCATAGCATTATTTGTGCCAACGCTAGCTAAGGTTATGCTGTTAGTGAAAGTCGGTTTAATTTTGATGCCAGGGGATAAAGATAATAATACATATGGTGAAAGACCAGCATCTATGATTGTTGTTTAGCAAAGGAGAGTTTAATATGACTGGATTTGTAACTATGTTTTTTATAGGGGTTTTACTCCTTGTAATATTTGATGCACTTACAAATGATAATGATAGAGAATAAATCAGTTTAGGAGGTTCTGATGCGGTATCTTATTTCTTATGATATTTCCGATACTAAAATTAGGAATAAGGTCGTTAAGTATTTAGAATCCTTCTGTTATCGAGTGCAGTATAGTGTGTTTTTATGTGTCCATGCTCACGTTAGAGTAGAGACGATTGCAAAAAAGCTTGAGATATTAACTCGTGGTGATGAAACAAAGCGATTGCTCATCGTCTCTATTTCTGATACGGCCAAGACGCCTATTTGGTGTAATGAAACGATTCCATTAACAGATGATACGATGTTGATTATTTAATTAATCATAGGAGGTTGTGATGTTAGAAACTCTATATGTAATGACGCCTGGCATATCGATACGACAAGACGGAGGTCTATTAGTGCTTGAAAAGGACCATTCCATTATTAAAGAGGTCCCTATGGCAACGGTATCGAACCTTGTGTTAGGTCGAACGATTCAAATTTCTACACAGGTTATGTTTTCTTTAGTAAAGCAAGGTTCTCTTATTCAGTTTGTAGATCATAAGTATCAGCTTGTAGGAACTTTAGGAGATGAACATACAACATTGCAACGCTTGTTGTGGCAAGCAGAACGTTTTCAAAATCAAGAATTTGCCTTAGCCGGTGCTAAGTATATTGTGCGACGTAAGATTAAAGGGCATATATCCTTGTTAAATCAGTATAAGAAAAGTAAATCTATTCCTAATTTTGAGTCCGTACAGAAAACGTTGAAAGCACTGTTGAAACGTGTGGAGCGAACCCAAAAGGTAGATAGATTGCGTGGTATAGAGGGGCTAGCATCTCGGACGTATTTTTCTGTATTAGGGTATGTATTATCTGAACCGTGGGAATTTGCAGGGCGAAAACGTCATCCTAGCCCAGATCCTGTTAATGCTATTTTAAGTTATGGGTATTCATTTTTAGAGCGTGAAGTTCGTGCCTGTTTACTGCCCACTGGTTTAGATGTGCGTATTGGTGTATTACATAGCACGAATAATCGGAAGGATAGTTTTGTGTATGATGTAATGGATATTTTTAGACAAGATATAATCGATCGTTTTGTATTGAAATTATTGAATCGCCATATGATAGTTTCTGAGGATTTTGATATTTCTGAACATGGTTGTTTTTTGTCTAAAGATGCCAACAAGAAATGGGTTGAGCTTTATGAAGGTTATATGATAAATGAGCTTTCACGATTAGGGAATATTACACCGAGAAAATGGATACAACGGGAGGTTCAAGCCTTTATGTTGTATCTCAAATCTTTAGATGAAACAGTAACTGTCACAGAACGTGAGAATATATCTTGATAATATAGGCTGATTTATATGTGAAAGCATGATATCAGCCTATATATTCGCGTAATTATATACAATTTATAAATTATGAAAAATCTTTCATAAATCGTATGTTTATGGGTGCTTTTTTTCACACGATTTGCTATTATTGAAGATGAATAAAAAATGAATTTTGTGGTTTGCATAGCGAGGAGTGGTTATGTTTATCAATCATACAAATCATCCTTCTCAATATTGGTCGGATGAACAGTTGGCAGCAGCTCATCAGTACGGCGAGGTGGTAGATATACCGTTTCCCATTATTGATCCTCTGTTATCTACTAGTGAAATAGGTCGTCTTGTACAGGAGTATGCAGGGCGGATAGTTGCTCTCAATCCACAGGCCGTGTTGTGCCAAGGGGAGTTCATATACTGTCATGCGTTAGTGGAGCGATTATTAGCAGTAGGAATTACCGTATTAGCTGCTACTAGCGAGCGTTTGGTCAGTGAATCTTACGAAGCAGGCATAAACGAGAAAATCGTCAACTTTCAGTTTGTTCAATTTCGAGAATATTGTCATTTATAAATGTTGTGTTTATAGGTAAGGAGTGAGCCTATGCAAGTAAATGCGATTTTATTTGATGTGCAGTCCATTCAAAAGTACATCTTCGCAAACAATAAATTGAAGGCCAATGTAGGGGCTTCATATATTGTGGACCGATTATTTAAGAATGTGTTGTGCGATGAGGTCATTAAGAATATTGGGGTGGCCGCAGATACAACATCTTGGTTAAGCCAGGGAGAAAGTCTTACAGCACTACCGACGCCTGTGTATGTGGCGTACATCGGCGGCGGTAATGCATTAGTGTTGGTTGACGAAGCTCATGAAGCGCTTGTAGCGAATATCATTAAGCAATTCACTACTCGTGTCTTGACGAAATATCCATCCCTCAAGGTGGGGGCCACATCTGGAACAATTACCCTTGATAAGGATAAGTTCTCTAGTGATTTAAGCGTGTTATATTCACAACTAAAGGCTAATCAGCATACTCTACATCCGATTGTGACGCCAGCCAATACAGGGTTGACTACGATTTGCGATTTTAGTGGTGATGTGGCTGATACAACAGAACCAATAGGTGAAAAACGCCTTGTGGCTACGTCCTTTTCTGCTAAATTTAACGCTTTTGACGCAGCAAATAAACGATTGAGCCTTGACCTATTCGGCACAGAAGACACGGACTGGGTATTTCCATCTGAGCTTGAAGATTTAGGTCAAAACCAATCTACCGAAAAGAGTAAAACAGGCATTAATGATATTGCTATCGTTCACATTGATGGTAATAACATGGGTGCTCATTTCAGAGCTTGTAAAACTTTGGAAGAACGCAGTGCCTTATCCAAGCGCGTTCATGAAAAAACGTTGGCCAGCTTTAAGGCTACAGTGGAATGGATCATCGATCACTATGATGTGTTAGATTCAGAATTGGAACTGAAACCGAACATGATGCCAATTCGCCCTATTATTGTAGGCGGTGACGATATTACATTCATCTGTAATGCTCGTATTGCGGTACAAACGTCACAATTCTTGATGCAACAATTATTGAGTGATGCCGATGGCATGTCTATTGCATCTTGTGCAGGTATTGCGGTGATTCCTACATCATATCCATTCTTTAGAGGCTATGAAATGGCAGAACAATTGTGTGATAGTGCAAAAGCCAAGATGCGTGCATACAATGAGACCCATACGATTTCAGAATCCTGCTGGATGGACTTTGCCTTCTTACACGGCGAAACAGCGCCAACATTGGAGCAATTCTTTGCCAATGAATACAGTAGCCTAACAGGCAATATGCACTTTGGTCCATACCGCGTTTATGGCCGTACAGAATCTGTAGCCTCTGGTGATATAGAAGGATTGCCTCAAGTATTGGATTGTACAGCTCAATTCAATGCTGGCAAGGTGATGGCGCATAACAAGGTGAAGGAATTGCGTTCCGTACTACAAGATAATGAACATATGTGGACCGTATTCCTTGAACAATTGCGTAATACAGGGGCATCGTTGCCGAATGTAGCTGGTTGGGAAGCTTTCACAGACAAGCTATGGGCTAAGATTGATGGCCATATGCGCACACCGTATACGGATGCCATTGAATTGATGGATTATGTATTGCCTGGATTGGAGTAAGTATATGTACACATTAACTATACAATTATTGTCGCCAACTATGCTGATGTCCGGCCAAGGCGATGTGAACACGGACAGCACCATCGTTCATGACCGTTACGGGATTCCTTTTATTCCGGCGAAACGGGTGCGCGGTGTGTTATATGAAAGCGCCCTCGAGGTAGCGGAAATGATGGAAACATCTAAGATGACGGCGTTTACAACGGACGATGTGAAAGTTTTATTCAACCGTCTTGAAGGCATTACGGATGAACCTAGATTGTTTATTTCAAACTTGACCATTTCTGATTATGATGTGGTATCTCGTGAATTGGCGCAGTTAGAGGAACAGTACCCAACAGTATTCACAAAGGACCGTGTTCTTGAAGAATACACATCCATGCGGTATTACACATCTATCGACCAAACAACAGGAACAGCTATGGAAGGTACCTTGCATAACTCTCGTGTACTCAACAAAGGACTTACCTTTAAGGGCCAAATCGATGTAGAGGATATGACGGATACAGACCGCTATATTTTGAGCTGTGCTGTACGCAATATGATGGCCATCGGTGGTAAGCGAAACCGTGGGTTCGGTCAAGTGGTATGTAAAATCGATGATAAAGCATTTGATCTAGATACAATAGGGGGTAAACTATGGAACAAGTAAATATTACGGTCACTATACAATCCCCAACGCTCATTGCCAATTCTTCGACGGCAGGCGTATTGACAGGTACACGTGGATCTATTGATGGACGCATTTTGCGAGGCCTCTTTGCTACTCAGTTTATCAAATCCCATAACCTTGGCAAAACAGCGCATACAAATCAGGACTTTATGAATTTGTTCTACGGTGATTTACGTTTCGTATCCGCTTATAAAGATACAGTAAAGGGAACATCATTCCCTGCGCCATTGAGTTTGCAAAAAAACAAGAATGCTGCTAAAGAAACTAAGTTTACATCTAATACGGTAGTCGATTCGTTTTATGCAAAACGAGAATATGATGTGCCAGAAAAACAAAATCTTCTTGGCTTTAAAGGTGTAAAGGGATTTATCGTACTAGATGGTACAGAATGCAGCCCAGTTTCTGTGGAAACAGCGATTAAATTGCATATGTCTCGCTCATCTGAGCAAGAGCGCGTACAAGGCCGCAGCAGTGATGGCACGATTTTTAACTATGAATATGTAGAACCAAATCAAGTATTTGTGGGCTCCGTAGTAGGTCCTAAGGATGCCTTGGAATCCTTCGTTCGCGAATTCCCTAAAAATTTAGATTGCCATATCGGCCGTTCTCGCCGTACCGAATACGGTCATTGTACCGTTACGATTGGTGATATTACGCCTGTGCCAACGCCAACGAGTGCAGGAAATTCCTTATATGTACGATTGCATACGCCATTGCTACTCGGTACGGAATCCATTCATGATGTAGTTGGTCGTGCGGTAGCATCTATTGGTTCAGACATTACCATCGGTGGTGTGTTTGCTTCGTACCAAGAGGAACAAAACTTCAACAGCATCTGGGGCGTTCGTAGTAGTTCTGAAGCAGCTGCCTCTGCAGGTAGTGTGGTGGAATTGGTAAAATCATCTGGTTGGTCTACCGATGATGTAGCAGCATTGCAACATATCTTATACAACGGTATGGGTGCTCGCGTGCAAGAAGGGTATGGTCAAGGTCGTCTTTGGACACCATTGGAAGGTACAATGGTACCATTAGGTAAGGCAAAAGCAGAAGCTCTTACATCCTTACATAAACCAACACGTCGCATTGCGAAGAAGGTATTGGAAAAACAAATCATCTTAAATGCACGGTTGCATGCTGCTCATGATGTGGATACGTATATTAAACGCACCATGGATTCTCGTAGTATCTCCAAGCATTTCGCGTCCGTTTTATTGGCTGAACTCGGTACAGATCATGCCACTGGCCATCGCCAATTGCAAGACTTTGTAGCGCAAACTAAAGCGGATAAAAAGGTGCTTGAAAAGAATTTGCGTGAATTCCAATTGGAACATGCATACACGCACAGTGAAACGAAACGCGTTAATTTGATGGATTATATCATCGATTTTGATGCGAATATGTTAGTTAATGCGTGCTTGGCTAAATCTGGTACAAGTGGTTCCTATTACGAAATTCCGACAGAACTTATCGATATGGTAGGCCTCGATGCAGCAAAACTAGCTGATACTGTAGCTTACGAATATTGGTTGTATTTCTTTAGACATATTAGAAAAGTTAAGTAAGGAGGACCGTCGTATGTTAAACTCTGCAAGTATTATAGGACGGTACACTCTGACTGGTACTGTCAAACTCACGAGCCCGCTTATTATCCGTGCTGGTGTGAGTAATGATATATTAAATGATACGGTTGATGATATCGTGGTGACCTATCATGATGGGCAACCATTTATTCCTGGCACATCCTTGGCCGGCGTATTGCGTCAAGCCTTGCAAGGTCTTGTACCTGATGCGGAATTGGTGCTATTTGGATCTATCGACGATAAGGGAACTCAAAGTGTATTGCAAATCAATGATATTCCTTTAGAAGATACGAATATTGTCGTACGTGACGGGATTCGCATTGATGATGTGCGTGGTGTAACCGTAGATGGTGCTAAATATGATTTCGAGGTTATCGAATCGGGTGCTACCGGTCGATTACGCATCGATTGTGTTATCCGTCGGTATCACGAACAACAAGGCGATAAGATTGAAAAGGCCCTCGCTGCCTTGGCGAATGCCTTACAACATGGTATCGCTATTGGAGCTCGTACGGTAAATGGTTTCGGTCGCGTTGCTTGTAAGGATATTGCCTTAGAACACTATGACTTTACAAAACCAGACCATGTGAAAGCATGGTTAATTGGCAAAGATGGCGATTCCGTAGCTATTCCTAAACAAGCCCTTGTAGCTGACCGCGATTTAGTCATCAATATGGATGCTTATTTAGAAGATACGGTGCTTATCAAATCTATCTTTGAAGAAGCCTGGGAAGATACATCTGTAGCGCTTTTCGTTCCTGGTACATCCGTTAAAGGTGTATTGCGTCATCAATGTGGTCGTATTCTACAAGCTATCGGTATGAATGATGCACTTGTGAATACGCTCTTTGGATACAGTAATGACGATGATAAGGATAGCCGTAAGGGCCGTGTCATGGTCGATGAAATTTACTTTGATAAACAGTTCAATCAAGAGGAACAACCTCGTATCCGCGTGGATCGTTTCACTGGTGGTGCTATGAATGGCGCCTTGTTCCAAGATCACCCTGTACGTAACACCAAGGGGGATACAGTGACATTCCCATTGCGCATGACTGTTAAAAATTGTAACGATGCAGAGGCCGGCCTTGTGATGCTTCTCGTGAAGGATCTCATGACAGGTCAAATTACATTGGGTGCAAACCGTACGATTGGTTATGGTCGTGTGCAAGGCAAATCTGTTACTGTTCAATATCATGGTGAAAGCTACACCATCGATGGTAATGGTAAGGTAACATCTGGTGATGCCTCTCATCTTGAAAACTTAGTGAGTGCGTTGCAACAATGTATTAAAGAAACTGTAAACGGCTAAGGAGGTTGCCATGAGTAAAGAATTACAACGCCACGAAGGCGTATATACAAAAACTAGCGGCACCTGTGGCGCCCTAGCAGATGTGAACATTGCTTCTGTTGCAAAGGAACACATGCAACACGATGGTCTAGTCGTTACTTGGTCTGTGCACGAAGTAAAATGGGGCTATTACAAGAATGGTGCATTCCAATTTTCGGATGGCTCCACAACAGTTGAAAATGCATATTTGCAAGAAATGCGCATCATTAACGATACAGAAGAATTGCGCATTACCGTTCAAAATGAATCTATTTCATATCGCTACATTTCCGATGCATCTGGTGAAAGCGTATCTTACGTGGATTCCACATCTCGTATGATTGGTGAAAATGATGCAGGTTATGCCCAATTACATAATATTGAAGGTTTTACCCATTTAGTTGATACAGGGCGTAAGCTTTCACAAATTATCCCTATTACAGCAACAAAACAATATTGCTACTTAACAACGCGCAATTACATTGGATATTTAGATAACCATCAAGCAAGCTATATCGATTACCGGTATGTGAGCATCGTAGATAAGGAGGCGTAGTATGGCAAAGAAAGCAAAGAATAAACATGCGGCTAGTGCAGCCTTCTTTCAACGTGTAAATGGGCCAGATTTTGATATCAAAAAGGCGACGGAACCGCGTGGTGGTAGCCGTAGTGGTCAAGGACGTTCTGGTGGTTACAATAATTCCCATGGTAATAGCAGTGCTAGAAGCAATGGTAATAGCAAATATCCGTCTACACCTGCTAGCGCAGCATACAATTTTGTGCGCTTACCAAGCCATGTAATTCCAGCTGAATTCTATGATGGGAATTTTGAAGGTGTCACAAAGGATGTTATTGATGCGTACCGTGATCATGTTACGAAAATGGATACACATACTGGTTATATTGATCTCACCATTACAACAGAAACACCACTATTCATCGGTGGTCCATCGAAACAAGAGGACACAACACCTCTAGAATTCTATGGTGGTCAAAACAATCCAACCATTCCGGGCTCTAGCCTTAAAGGGATGGTAAAAGAAATCTTTAAAATTGTAACGGCTAGTAGCTTTAGACCATACCAACGCGGTACAGGATTAGGCGACTTTGAAGATCGATACCTTTATTTCCGTGACTTTGCGAGTGCTATTAAATCTCTTAAAGAATATTATGCAGAACGCATGGTGGGCATGGAGAAAAATGGCAAGGGTGAATATAAAGCTGCTACTAAGGCGACACCTGGTTTCATCATTCAAACGGTGAATAATGATTACTTCGTCGTTCCTAGTGATGTTAAAAAATGCTCTTATTTGGATAATGATGGCATGGAACTTAAGAAGGATAAGGCGTCCATCGACTGGATGAATACGTATGTGAACATTCATACGGGCTCTATGCGTTCTAAAAAATCCTACATGCGTATTACCAAACCGGGCAATTTTGATAAACGCATTCCAATTCCGCAGTCTTGTATTGAAAGCTATGCAGATGATAAGAACCGCGGTACATTAGATTTGCTAGATAAGAAAACAGGTAAATCCGGCGAAGCGGCTAAAGAGTATACCCATTGCTCAGATGTAAAATTTGTTGTGCCTTGTTTCTTTATTGAAAAGGATGGTCTTGTTGAACATTTTGGTCATGGTCGTTTCTATCGAATTGCTTACGATTTAAAAATTAGTGATCATTTATCAACGTCCTTGCAGCAACATAATAAAGGCGTGGATTTATGTGATAGCGTATTTGGTTATGGCGATAATTGGGCTGGACGTGTATCCTTCTCTGATGCACATGTGCAAGGTACACTTAAGATGTGCCCTTCCGATTATCCACATCCATTGATGGGACCAAACCCAACATCATTCCAACTCTATTTGGAACAAAATGTGGATGACCATAATACGTATAATCACTGGGGGCATGAACATGCATCCTTACGTGGTTATAAGATGTATTGGCATCAACCGCTTGCCAAAGCGAAGGATTGGACTCGTACGGCTGAAGAAAAAGAAATCAAAGGTACACGCAAGATTCGCCCTGTTGATACAGGGGTTACTTTCACAAGTCGTATTCATTTTGAACGTCTTAGTGATGTAGAACTCGGTGCGTTGCTCATGTCCCTTACTTTAGATCAATATTCTGGTGGACAACGTCGTACGTACTATAAACTCGGTATGGGTAAATCCATCGGTTTCGGTAGCGTTAAACTCGATACAGACGTAACGATTTTTGATAATACTAGCCGTTACTCCGTCTTGTTTGAAAATGATGCGTGGAATACAGGTAAAAGCACAACGGATAGTAAAGACTATGTTCAAGCGTTTACAACGTATCGTGATGATGTACTCGGTGCGGATAAACTAGCATATAATGCAATGCTCGAAGATTTGTATATGATGATGGATTGGGATATCGCTAATGGTCCACATGCTGCTAAGAACTGGACCGAAGGTGTTTCCATGATGACAATCAAAAATAATAAAATGGATGATCGCATTAAATATCGTAGTAAACTCGATATGCCAAAATCCTTTATCGAAAAGTGGTCTAAATAATGCTGGGTATTGTAACATTAGCCCTTAAGGCTAAGAACACATGTAAACTGCCTGAATTTCCAGGACGATTTCTCCATGCGGCCGTATTTTCCCTCCTCGGTTCTATCGATGAAGCGTCCAGTACGTATTGGCATAATTTAGCAGGTATCAAACCATTTACCGTATCCCTACAATATAGCAAAAAACGCCGTGATGCTAGTATTCAAGAGGGGGATATAGTTTACTTACGAATCCATGTGTGGCATCGTGAGCTGTGGTATGTCCTTGAAGAGATACCACAGCTACTATCCTTACAAATCGGACCACTTGAGGCGATGGCTGTAGATGTGCAATATGAGGCACCCTTTGATCTTCCTTTATCGGGAGAGAATGCTTTGATATTGGTAGAGCGATGCCTTACGGCCAAGCCTACGAAACGTGTGGAAATCGATTTTGTTACGCCTACCTCATTTAACGGAACATATGGCGAAATTACATTTCCTAAGGCGGAGCTTATCTTTGCATCCATTGTAGACAAATGGAATGCTGGTGATGAAGAACAAGCATTAGATAAAGCACGAATTAAAGAACTGTGTGAGCGAATTGTTCTGACCGATTGGAAAGGACATACTAAGCGTGTATACTTTGGTCGTGACCGAGGTATTACCGGATTTGTAGGTGGCTTTACATTCAATTTGTCCAAGCTAAATGACGAAGAACGACAACTCATTACTATTCTAGCAACCTTTGGTCAACATTGCGGTGTAGGACGATTGTCTAGTCAGGGGCTGGGGCAAGTGCGAGTGACAGTGCATATGAAATAATAGATTTTTAGTCTAGAAATTATAGTTAGATATATTTGGACTATGTATAGGTCTAGATAGAGTACCTCCCAACTAAAGAAACCTGCTAGTTATCGATTCTGATAACTAGCAGGTTTCTTTTTAATTCCTAGTTTTTTTGATTATCTCTTTACGTGAAAGCTACGTATAATGAAATCACAAGTTAAGCCTACTAGTTAGAGCATCATGTAGCATGGTCGTTACCTCCGCGACCCATATCGTTACAACGTAACGATATACAATACACAGACCCTTTGATCGGAACCGCCCTTGCGGTGGATGCTATGATGTTTATCTGGTAGGCTTAATCTATTTTTTTAATATATACTAGATTTGAACTTTGAATCAACGCACGAACTCTCTGCTTTACTTCAATAAAAAGCCCTGAAAATAAATGAATAGAAAATGAACTTAATTATTGACGTAAAACCTATAAACCCTTATAATGACTGTATCTTAAGAAGAATCATTTTCTTCCAGTATTTACCTATATCCATAGGCCTTGTGGACCAAATGGGAACACGTTTTGACCGTTTACGGTATTGAAACTCGTAAACATTTACTTCGTCTGGGTTAATATCCATGCTTGTTGCAACAGTACCTACCGTTTACGGTATGCGCCGAAGGGTGCGAGACAGCAGAGGAGCAAAGCGACGATGAGGTCCGCACATCTCAAGTACCTGAGCAAAGCTAAGGTAAAACGAAGATGATGAAGCAACAGTGCCTACCGTTTACGGTATTGAAACGTACTGATGTTAGCATTAAATACACCTTCCATTAGTTCAGTTGCAATAGCACCTACCGTTTACGGTATTGAAACCCACGGTTAGTTAAAAAGCGTATAGATGTTCTATTATGTTGGAACAGTGCTTACCGTTTACGGTATTGAAACGTATTCGTCTTTACTATTTCACGAACCACATTCCGTTGCAACAGCACCTACCGTTTACGGTATTGAAACGGATAGTGGTGAAAGAAATTAAATCTACAAGAATTAGCGTTGCAACAGCACCTACCGTTTACGGTATGCGCCGAAGGGTGCGAGACAGCAGAGGAGCAAAGCGGCGATGAGGTCCGCACATCTCAAGTACCTGAGCAAAGCGAGGGTAAAACAAAGATGATAAGGCAACAGTACCTACCGTTCACGGTATGCGCCGCAGGGTGTAGGACAGCAGAGGAGCAAAGCGACGATGAGGTCCACACATCGCAAGTACCTGAGCGAAGCGAAGGTAAAACGAAGGTGATAAAGTAACAGCACCTACCGTTTACGGTATTGAAACTTGTTCGGTCGTATCCCGTTTGGTGGTCTATCGAATAGTTGCAACAGCACCTACCGTTTACGGTATGCGCCGAAGGGTGAGAGACAGCAGAGGAGCAGAGCGACGATGAGGTCCGCACATCTCAAGTACCTGAACGAAGAGAAGGTAAAACAAAGATGAGGAAGCAACAGCATCTACCGTTTACGGTATTGAAACCACCAAGCCCACAAGTGCATATGTTATCTTCTGTTACGTTGCAACAGTACCTACCGTTTACGGTATTGAAACACATAATTCGCAATTTTACCCATCGGAGAGCTCATAAGTTGCAACAGCACCTACCGCTTGCGGTATTGAAACTTATCTGGTCTATGACCAGTTACATTAATCACGAAGTTGCAACAGTACCTACCGTTTACGGTATGCGCCGAAGGGTGCGAGACAGCAGAGGAGCAAAGCGACGATGAGGTCCGCACATCTCAAGTACCTGAACGAAGAGAAGGTAAAACAAAGGTGATAAGTAACAGTACTTACCGTTTACAGTATGCGCCGAAGGGTGCGAGACAGCAGAGGAGCAAAGCGACGATGAGGTCCGCACATCTCAAGTACCTGAGCAAAGCGAAGGTAAAACGAAGGGGATAAAGTAACAGCACCTATCGTTTACGGTGTTGAAACAAGTAAGATTGACGTTCAGGCCAATATGATAAATTAAAGTTAGAACAACTCTTATCGTTTACGATATTGAAACGATTCAACATAAAGGCCATCTCCTTGTTTGCCTTTACTGTTGTAATAGCCCTACCGTTTACGGTATTGAAACCCTTTATCAGATATTTTGCTTTTGTTGATTATTTCTATTATAGTTGCAACAGCACCTACCGTTTACGGTATGCGCCGCAGAGTGTGTGGCAGCAGAGGAGCAAAGTGACGATGAGGGCGGCACATCTCTTACCTGAGCAAAGCGAAGGTAAAACAAAGGTGATGAGAAAATAGTACTTATCGTTTAGTGTATATAATAAAAGAACTACATATTTTATTAGGAGTATGCTATCTCCCTACAACCATAAAAAAACTCTACCCTAGATCTTCTAAGGTAGAGTTTTTGTTTATAAATCTCTATAATTCGATGTTTATTGTATCGAATGTTTGTTTGGTGTATAATTAAAATAAGATAGTTAGATGAGGTTGGGCCTCTCTTCGTCATTGAAGGGAGGGGTAAGCCTATGAGTGATTATGAAATCATTATGCTCCTATTACAGGTGATGACCGTGATTATTGCCTTTGGAGCGTTAATAGCGCTTATTTGTCTAGGAAAAGACAAATAGCCCTTCGTTATCTTTGATAATTCGATAACAGAAAGGCCATTTCCTAATATTTTATAGATTTCGAGATGAGCCTGACGTATCCACTCGTCTAGCTATCTTCTTATATTATAACGATGGTTTAGGTCATCGTCAAATATGGATGAATAAGTATGTTTTTGTTTGATGAGTGTGTTCTGCCATTAAGTATGCAGGACATAAATTCTGAGCTGTTTCAAAACGGCTCTTTTTTTATTCCTAGTTTTTTTGATTATCTCCCCATAGAGAATCTCCGTATAATGAACTCACAAGTTAAGCCCATTGGTTGTAACATCAAGTATCATGATTTACCTCCATACAATAAATAAAAATAACCCTTTTATAAAAGCTGCATTAGGCGGCAAACAAAGTGGTGTTCTTCCGGTGGGCTTAGCCTAGTATGTTGTTTGTATTACATGAGTTATATGTGTTTTTATACACGGAGGTTCTCTATGGAACGATTTACTATTCAGAAGAATGATTTTTTATCCCATGATTGCACCGGTTACTTTCACCTATATTATGTAGGGTACGGGCGACCAGGCAATCCGGATTATTTGAACACGTTGAAAAATATATTTGTTTCTACACCTCTAGATACGTTGCGAGCTGCCTCTAGGCAAGCCGCAGCATTAATGATACAGGATATTCCGAAGGTTATAGATGCTGAAGGTTTGGGTGAGGTTGTTCTTATGGCGGTGCCACGGTCCAAGTCAGGCATGTGCAATTGGCAACTTGGGTTTAAGGCTGCGGTGCGGACCGCTGTGAAAGCCCTACAGGATAATAACTTGCCTGTCGTCGACGGAACAGATTTTATTTTCCGCCATACGAGTACCAAGATGACACACTTGCGTAAGCCTGTGTCTAATTTCGAAAATACTGGTAGTGAGCCATACCCAGGGATTACCAAGGATACTTGTGATATCCAGAACGAGTATCTAAAGGGTAGAATGGTTATTTTGATAGACGATATTTATACAAAAACAGTCAATGTTGACGAAGATTGTATTCAAGCATTATACGATGCTGGTGCAGCGCGCGTTATTTTTTACGCCGTAGCCTACACTAATCGAAATGCGTATAAAAGAGGAGCATAATATGAAGATTTCACCAATAGCTTTGAAAATTTGGGCTGTCCAACAAGCCACCAATCAGATCAAATCAAGAGCTAGCTTTCACAATACGTGGAAAACAGCAGATGCATTTCTTGCCATGATGGATGACATCCCACACATTGATGAGGCGGTGCATAGCTTGTCCGTAGCGGTGGATGATATAGACTGGATGGATGGAGCCGTGTGCTGCTTTGATACAGAGTTTCCCGTCGTGAATGTTAACGCACCTAATGGTGATCGCCCCTATCTCTTGTTCTATAAGGGCGACCTTAGTCTGCTTAACGATTTAAATCGCAATGTGGCCGTCATCGGTTATACGACACCAACAGATGAGCAGATTGCTCGTGAAAGTAAGATTGTTGAGCAACTAGTCTATCATAACCAACATATCGTGAGCGGTCTTGCTAAGGGATGCGATGGCATTGCCCATATGGTATGTATGGATTGTGGTGGAAAAACGATTGCCATCTTGCCATCTCCGTTGAATTCCATATTTCCTGCTGCTCATCGCGATATGGCGCAGCGTATAGTTGAAACAGGAGGTCTCATTATTACTGAGTACTGCGACGAGCCGCATAGCCGACACGAAGCTATCAACCGCTTTGTGGAGCGAGATCGATTGCAGGCTTTATTTGCTAAGGCGGTGATTCTCATTGCTAGTTATGAAGGTCGTGACGGAGATAGTGGTTCTCGTCATGCTATGGCAAAGGCAAATAAATATGGGCATATGGCGTGCGTTATGTATAATGCTGCGACCGATGGTACTGCGAGGGATATGAAATTAAATCGTAGCTTACTAGAATCGCAACAAGCGCGACAACTTGTGGCTGCAAAGAGCAAAAGTGATACCTCAGCAGTCACTCTAGAGGAGATTGTTCAGTTTATTAATCCAATGTTGGAAATGGCAGACACTCTGTTCTAGCTCTTGGGGCGTTATACGTTTTAAGTTATCCATACCAAGGTTATAAAGATAACTATTAAAGTTATTACGGTAAATATAGATAGGGTTTGATAGAGGAGGTTCTATGTTTTACATCGTTGATGTAGATAACACATTAGTGTTTACAAATCAATTAAATACAGCTGGTTATGTGTACGCCTTGGACCATGTGGGTCTAGAACCAAGTGCTACAATACCTGACCGTATTACGAAGAACGTTGTACGCGAGTGGTATCCTAAGCTCACAGAGCAAGAATTAGACCGTATCTCATTCTATAAGCAATCCTATGTGCGGACACATTTAGAGCAGACTACGCTCAACCCTGAAATGGCTCATTTGCTGAAGGTTCAAGGAAGGAATCGTTGTGCTTCATGGACTGCTGCTAATCCAGAACGAGTACAATTATTGTTGGACTTTCACAATATAACGGAATACAAGGCTATTCGTTTCAGTGATAAGTCCACTAGTGATGTAGTACACGCCATTCAAGATTTTTGCTCGCTATTTCAATGTGAGCCGCAAGACTTGTGTTTTTATGATGATGACCCTGGCGTTATACAACGATTGCTAGATTATGACGTATCTGTCATAGCGGCATAAATAAGAAGGCACATTGACATCATTTTAAAATCCATTATCTGAAATGTATTATTTTGAAATGATAGATTCATATAATTAGATAAATTAATTATCTATATTGATAGATTTTTGTTATATAGGAGGTTCTATGCATCACGTTACGATTAGTACAACAGGTATATTTAATGCTATTCGTCCATCTTTATTTCCACCAGTAGAGGGAAAAGAGTCCACAACGTTTATGTTCGGATTAGATTTTAATACTGGTGGTGTGATTCCATTTTATGATGATGAGTCAGACGATGTAACGGTTAATGGCCCTCATATTGAGATAGAACGGCAGAGGATTCGCGAGTTTGTAAAGGCTGTATGTGCGGAGATGGAAAAACCCTTTGAGGAATGTCGTAGTGCGTTATTGTTTTCTTTGCCAGAATTTCTCCGCTTTGGTACGTATAATGGGCGACCTTTATTAGAAACGCCTCGTAAAGGTGAGTATGAGGCGTATGTCTTGTATAAAAGCCACAGAGGTCGCAAGTTACTATTTCAAAAGGGGCGTCCCCCTAAGGATGAGGCGCAATATGTATTCGACAATATGCTACGCCATTTTATATCTACTTTGTTTTCTGATGAAGGCACGTATGGCTATTTATCCGATGTTAAGCATATAGAAACGCCTATATCCCTTGGCGTATTACAACAGTCCTTGGAGGATATCGGGGCAGCGAATGATGATGTATTTAGTGAAGGTGTCGATGCCTTTTCGGTACCGAATCACTACGTGATGACTGAGCCTACACAGGTTCAATCTGAATTTTTACTTCTTGCTGATGCGCTTGGTGCCTATATGGTACAGGCTATGGAGGGAAAAACAGAATCAGAAGCACTCAAGACCTTGTCGAAGGATGTATTGTTACAAAATATTTGTGAGCCTATGTATAAAGCGTACATGGGATCTAGTAAGGCAGCATCTATTCACGTCTATGATGAGTGTGAACGCTGGCTCGATCCGTTGATTCGTCAATGCTGGAATAATCAATATAAGATGTTCCGTCATACGTTAAATCAGGTGCCTACCTATGATGATGGAGTACTTGGTTATGTGAAAGAACAGAATGTAATTCCTCTTGTGGCGCAAGTAATTCAGGAACTTTCTACATCAAATTTAGGAGTCGAACTACATCCGCAGGTGCATCAGTATAAGCAGTATTTGGATGTTCTTGTTCCTTATACAGATCGTGTGCAGGAATTATATCGCAAGCGGTATGTTGGGGTAGGTGATGAGCTAATGTCTGTGATGGATGAATCCAACCCGTTCGGTATGAATAGTCCTTTTAGCATGGATAATCCATTTGGCTTAGAAGATTTGGTTGATAGTGATGTTCCGTTTGGGTTCAGAGACCCATTTGGTATGAATGATGTGGATGATATGCCACCTGTAGATGTGGAGTTATGTTGCCACGTGTATTGTGCACTAGATGCGTGTCAGCGAGCCATTCGAGGCGAGCGTATGTATCATAATGTGATTCCTATTGTGAATTTCCTAGATGATTTGGTCGCTCATGCGGACATTCCTTCACCGGATTCGTGGCAGTACGAGTATTTTTTGAAAGTAGGGCGTCTATCCAAGTGGTATCGGGCTCTGGCCTATGCTTTCACAGGGCGTAGCGAGGCTGAAAGTTTATTAAAAGAATTGATTCAGGCTCAAGAGAAAGATCCATTAGATTATGATAGTTATTCAAATGCATTCATTTATAATTTGACGAATCCAGAGAGTGCCTTTGATCTTAAGTATTTACAGCTTGCATTATTGCATTTTTATGTAGAAACGGACAATCGCGTAGGCTATGAACGCTACATTGAAACCGTATATCCTCCGCTCTTCTCCATGCGTTTTGACTGGATTAGCCAAATGCAGATTTTGTTAAATGAGAATAGGGATGAGGCGGAAGACGAGTATACACGGAGTAATTGCTATTGGAACTATACGAATGGGGTATTCCTATTGTGGGTCAAGGCCGTATGGCATTTTCATCTAGACCATATGAATCAAGCCTGCTGGGAGGAACTAGGTACCCTGTGGGATGCGACCTATGACAGTCCATACTATATGCGTCATAGGCAGGATCATTACGCGTACCTTGAGTGCGTCAAATACATGGTAAAATTGGCTGTTCATTTTGGTGATACTAGACGAGCTGAGATGTACAAGCAGAAGCTACAAACTCTTATCGATGAGGACTATCAATTTGGCTGGGCAGGCACAGAACTAGGATATCCGTGGAATGCGTCGGATTATAGTATTATGGCACAGATTAATGAGATCTTAGGCAAACTAGACCTTGCGAAGGAGCAATACGATAAAGCTTACGCCTTGGTAAGTTACGCTCAAGAAAAATGGCGTTACTTTGAAGGTAAACATGGCAATATTTGGGATTTACCGATTGCCGTAGACCCAGAAACAGCACAACCTACGCTAACCGAGTGGTTAACAAACTATACACCGCGATTCTCTACTATTGAAGAATATAAGAAGGCTTTGGTGTCCTGGATGAGCTTTGTATTTCATTAAAAGAGTTGTTTAAATAGTATATATCCATAAAAAAAGAGCCATAAAAATGAACTGCACCTCCAAAATTGGACATAATTTTGGAGGTGCAGTTTTTCTATGCAAAAATATTTTAAAGAGTCTAAGAATCAAGCTCTTTTGCTATTCAAAAGTGGCTTTGGTATATATCTGTCTAAGAAAATGGATGCAGATCAGTTGAGGTAGAGTCTTTTTAATTATAAAATGAATTTAAAGTGAAGTTTTCGTTGACTGGTTGGCTTTCACTATTTATAATGAATATGAATTAATATAGATAATTTTCAACAGATTTATAAATATAAGTGTAAATGTAAATAGTATATAAGGGGAAAGAGAGAGTATTATGAAGGTGTATAAAGCTTTATTAATAGGTAGTGTGTTAGGGACAATTAGTATGTCAACAGTGATGGCGGATATGTATAATAATGTCAATTTAGGGATGGATAATACCGTTGTGGCTAATACATCTGCTAATGTAGCGGTAGGTAATATGAATACTACGGATATTTGGGGGATTGCCGTAGGTTCTAATAATACCGCTAAACTTGGCACTATTGCCGTTGGTCGTGATAATACGGGGGATGACAATCAGGTTATTATAGGCATGAATAATACAGCTACAGGTCCGAGACATAGACAATCGAGTGGTACGGGTAACTTTGTAGCAGGCGATCATAATGTAGTAGAAGGGGATTCATCTATTGTTATTGGCCGCTATAATAGCGCTATATCCGAATATGCACTTCAGCCCATAACAATTATTGGCAATACTTCGACTGCTAAAAGTAATGGTATTGTCATCGGTTCTGCTTCAGAGGCAGATGCTGGTAATATTGCGATTGGTAATCATGTTCGTGCTATTGGTAGACCTGGTAAGGTGGATCCTAATAATATATTTAAGTTCTTACATTCTGATGCTAAACGAGATTCCTATAGCTTGGTTTCTTTTGGTGGCAGACAGGTGAAAGGCGTAGAGCCAGGTGCTATGACTGAAACCTCTATGGATGCTGTAAATGGGGCTCAATTGTATAGCGTAGCCAAAGAGGCGATGCGTCATTCGACGGTTGCTGCGGAAGATTATACCTATGATATTATTGTGACGGAAGGTAAGAACCCAGATGGATCGACTAAGTACAAGCTTAAGATGGCCGATAATTATGTAACCTCTAAGATTCCTACGGTTAATAGCAGTTTTAATATTACGGTAGACAAATATCGAGAGTTCAACACGTTAAAAGATAATTATTATGTGTCTTTGAATTCAGATTTGGAGAACTTAAATTCCGCCCAGTTTGCTGAACATGAGTACCCTTATAGTGTGCCTGCAGCGGATGCAAATACATCTGAAATTAATAGTAACGAAGTACGATTTGATAATCGTCGAGCTAAATTAGGCTCCTCTTTGACTGCACAGAGTGTTCAGTTTAATGCTGAGTATAGTACGTCTTCTTTAGACAGTACGTTTTTGATTTTCAAAAATAGTATTAATGGTAATACGAGTACCTTTGGTCCGAGTGGCTTTTTTAGTGAAACAAAGGATGGCAAGCGAATCGAGTTTTCCTCTGAGTACATTAACGCAGGGAACCAACAAATCCATAATGTGGCTAAAGGGGTAGCTGATACAGATGCGGTGAATGTGGCACAGCTGAAAGATGTAGAACGAAAGATTACCAATATTGATTCTAATGTCATTAATCAAGCTCGGACGTATACAGATGGACAAGTTGCCAAAGTGGGAGCTGGTGCAGCGGCGCTAGCTGGACTCCATCCACTAGACTATAATCCAAATGATAAGTGGAGCTTTGGCATTGGTTTTGGGAATTATAAAAATGCGAAAGCAACGGCACTAGGCGCCTTTTATCAACCTAATGAACATACAATGTTTAACTTAGCTACGACTCTCGGTGATAGTCGTAACATGGTGAGCTTAGGTGCCAATGTGAAAGTAGGTTATCAGGACCCAGCACTTAAAACTAGCCGTTTTGAAATGGCGAAACAAATTAAAGACCTACAAGCTGATAATGCATCACTGCGCGCTGAAGTAGAGGAAATTAAAGCAGCGTTGAAAAAATTACAGTAACTATATAATTTATAATCGCTATACAAATTGCAATTCTGATAAAGCTATATAGGTTATAAGTACATAAATATAATAAAAGCTAAGGTTTTATTATGAAATCAGGGGGAGTAATTATGAATAAGAAGTTGTTAGTATTAGCTGGGATTATGTCGGTATTGAGCATTAACGTGATGGCAGAAGCAGATATGAGAACTATTGTAGGTAGTCTTAATAATATTACGGTAGACGAAACTGAAAACGAGAATGGCCAAAAGAATTATACTGTTGGGTTGAAGGAAGATATTCATGGTCTATAAATATGTTGAGATTAATGGAAATGAAATCAAAGTCTCTCATAATGATGGGGTTAAACATTCTAGCTTAACCTTAGATGGATTAGTTGTTGAAAGCCATACAGATGAGATTAATAGAACAACGTATGGTCCTAATGGCATGGTTATTGAAAAAGCCGATGGGGACAATAATCCTGTTACTATTGTTTCTTTAACAGACAACGGTCTTAATAATGGGAATCATAAGATCGTGAATGTGTCCAAGGGCGAGGTTTCCAAGACGTCTACTGACGCTATCAACGGTAGTCAGTTGCACGAAGTGAAAACGCAGGTGGACAATAATACGAATCGTATTTCTACGCTCGAAAATAATACGGCTAACATTGGTGACAAGGTGCTTAATAACGCCAAGTCTTATACGGATCGTCAGGTGTCCAAGGTTGGGGCTGCCTCTGCGGCGCTAGCGGGCTTGCACCATCTCGACTACAATCCAAACGATAAATGGTCCTTTGCCACTAGCTTGGGCCACTATAAACACTCCACTGCTGGTGCTATCGGTGCGGCCTATCAGCCGAACGAAAATTCCATGGTTCACGCTGGCGTTACCGTTGGTGGTGAAAGCATGTTTAACATCGGTGCTTCTTTCAAAGTGGGCGAACAAGATCCAACACTTAAAACAAGCCGCTTTGAAATGGCAAAACAAATCAAAGACCTACAAGCTGACAACGCATCATTGCGCGCAGACAACGAAGAACTACGCGCTGAAGTAAACGAAATTAAAGCAGCGTTACAAAAATTACAATAAGCATAAATAGGCACGTTCTCGAGGATATAGTAT
>QWCO01000362.1_pt1 | contig 42138 bp, 26 predicted proteins | sample 1972611 | NCBI WGS metagenome assembly QWCO01 (sample SAMN09866706, study PRJNA288562) | Human oral metagenome isolate term1_saliva, whole genome shotgun sequencing... | reverse complement strand
TATGATTGCCCCTAATTTCCGTGAAGGAGATATCGTGGTGCTTTATGCTTACGAAGCTAATCTAGTGCCAGATATGCGCAAAGACTTGGTGTTTCGTGCAACTATCGTAAAACTTACTGCTGAGGATGTTACAGTTCAGCTCCGTGCTCCTCAAACTAATGCAGCTGTTTTTGCGGTGCGACATGGTCGTTCGTGGGCTATCGAAAAAGATTTTATGGAGGCTGCTTCGACGTCGCTCTTTCGAGGTCTGTTTTCTTTCCTGTCTGGTTCGGAATATCGCAGAAACGTATTGTTGAACCCCAGTTCATCTGTGGTTGATCCTACTGAAGCACTTGTGCTTGACCACCAAGATGAAGAGCGCAATGCTATGGTGCTCAAAGCAAAGCAGGCGCGCGATTTCTTTCTTTTGGTAGGTCCTCCCGGAACGGGAAAAACCTCTTTCGGCTTGATGTCAATTTTGCGCGAAGAATTGGCTAGTGATGCTGATTGTAATGTTCTTTTGGCTGCCTATACCAATCGTGCAGTAGATGAAATTTGTAGTAAACTCGTCAAAGATGGGCTGGATTTCCTGCGTGTGGGTAATAAACACAATTGTGATCCCGAGTTTCACGCCTATCTGTTAGAGAATAAAGTAAGCCAACTGCCCGATGTGAGTAAGGTGGGTGAACTAATCAAAAGTACGCGCATCATCGTGGGTACAGTGGCTTCACTTTCGGGTATGACGGCATTGCTCATCCGTAAAGGTTTCTCTTTAGCTATCATTGATGAGGCTTCTCAGCTCTTAGAACCCCACTTGCTGCCTTTGCTGATGGCGGGGGATTCAGACGAATTAGCGATTCAGCGCTTTGTTTTTATAGGGGATCACAAGCAGCTGCCAGCAGTGGTACAACAGACTTCTTATGATAGTTGTATTCAAGACGAGGAACTACAGGCAATAGGTCTATTTGATTGTCGCCATTCGCTCTTCGAACGTCTTTATTATGCTGTGCCAAAGTGCTGCGTTCATGAGTTTACTAAGCAAGGGCGCATGCACCCCGAGGTAGCAGCCTTTGCTAATCAACAATTTTATGGTGGGCAACTGCGTGATTGCGGCTTGGAACATCAGTTGCTCGCGATAGCCCAGCCGAGAGTTGTGTTTTATCCTTGCATACCTCCCATAGACGACAGTTTGCTATTGGAGAATTCTTTGGATGTTACCCAGTTCACATCATCATCGGATGAAAAGATCTTGTCTGGAATTCCATCTGCGAAGCTCAATCTTTATGAAGCCCGCTTGATAGCCTATTTAGCAGAAGAAACATACCAAGATGTAATGCGCCGAAAAGCTGAGTTTAATATAGATAAGGAGCTCGGCATCATCGTGCCTTATCGCCATCAAATTGCCATGGTGCGAAGCCTATTGCAGACTTCACCTCACTCTCTTTTGGCGAATGTGACGATAGACACGGTGGAACGCTTTCAAGGTTCGGAAAAGAATACCATTATCTACGGATTTACGGTGAGCCGACCTTCGCAGTTGAACTTTCTCTGTGATTCACAATATACTGATCAGCATGGGCAATTGATAGATAGAAAGCTTAATGTTGCCCTTACTCGGGCTAGAGAACGTACGCTTCTAGTAGGAAATCCTGAAATTCTCACGCAGGTGCCACTCTTTGCTCAGTTAATAGCTGAAGTCCCTTCGATAGAAATTGATGAGGTTAGGAGGTAAACTTAAAATTGCACTAAAATCTCGTGATTTCTGCCTTTTCGATGCTCTCCTTAAAGGACGTCTTTGAGGGACGAAAGCCATTTTTATGCTATATATCGTAAGCTAAGATGGAAATTCTCCTTTCTTATAGAAATTATCTCGGAGTTTTTTTGAATACGTCCGATGTTTTTTGGAAAAGCTCCGACGTTTTTGGAAACATCTCCGACGTTTAAGTTAGGCTCTGAGAGTTTAGGGAAAGTTGTGGCTTGAGGCAAGACAAAGACTCGTATCTATGACTGGGGAAAATGTAACTAAAAGTGTAAGTTCGATTGTCAGATGTATAGGATGAAAGGGTAGAAATAAGAGAATCTACGAAAATTGTAGTAGACAAATGCTTTGTTGCAGTAAATATCCTCCCAAACTGTTTGTGAGATTGGAGAGAAATCTCTAACTTTGCACAATAGTTTATTCTCGAGCGGCGCAAGACTCTTTGGAAGGAGGGAATCCTTTGAGATATAAGGAGTGTTCGTATCATCACAGAATGCGTTGTTCGACCAAACTCACGACCATCTATGCAAAAAGTTTTATGGATTTTATTGCTGCTCGTTGGTTTCACGGGAATGTCTCGCGCTGCTGTAACAGTAGCCGCCGATAGCACCGCCGCTGAAACCAAGGAGCAGACACTCTATATATTTGGGGTGTCACAAAATCTTCGTGATTCTGTGGCTTATGTTACTGATATCGTCGCAATCACTGCCCCCAAATTGTTACAAAAGGGCTTCTTCACTGACCGTGATTTGTATGCCGATCAGTTTCGTAGTTATGTGGAACAAAGGTTTGAGACTTCTCACCAGACAGCTGTTGTTTTCTTTGACGTTAAGGCGGCAAAGCTAGAGAAGGCGCGCCAAAAGCTGCGCATCAAAATAGCAGGTCAGAAGGTAGGACTCGAGAAAATGGTGGTCAAAGATATCTACAAAGACCAATTTCAATTCACAAAAATAGAGGTGGCTGGTAGCAATTAATTGCTATCGCCCCTTGTTTGCTGTATAGGGACCTGTTGTGAAATACTCATACTCTGTTGCTCAACACACTTTTTTAGTTTCTATTCCTGATGGAAGGGAAAGCTGGATAGAGGATTTGGCGCAATGTTATGCTCCTTTTCTTCAGAGTGGTCAGCACGAAAGCCCTGTGTTATTTGAATTGTCTGCAGAGTTGGGAGACATCGTTACGCCTTCTGCTCCTTATCGGCATGTCGCTAGTGTGCAACCTACGGATTTAGCGTTCGAAGTTTGGCGCCATGAGAAGGGGGATTATGCTATCATTGTTTCAGATGCCGAAGGCACGTCTAAGTCCCTCATATATGCTGATGCTTCTTTCCGCAAGGCAAGCGTTGTAATTTCGCACGACACTACAAAACCAAGCGTTCTGCTCAATAATGCTATCATGCTTTGTTATGCCTTTGCCGGAGCTTATGAGCAAACTCTCCTCGTTCATGCTTCTGTACCTCAGATTGGAATGACAGCTTTCCTTTTTCAAGGACTCAGTGGTACGGGAAAAAGTACGCACTCTCAATTGTGGCGTACACACATTCCCCAGGTGGAGTTGCTGAATGACGACAACCCTGTAGTGCGCATAGCTGCCGATGGTCGTATCTCTGTGTGGGGCACGCCTTGGAGTGGAAAAACTCCATGTTATCGTAACGTCCGTTGTGACCTCGGTGGGATTTTGCGTTTGCAACAAGCGCCTGAAAATAGCATTCGTCGCTTGCGTCCTGTTGAGGCTTTCGCCTCATTATTGGCTTCTTGTTCGACGATGCTTTGGGATAAAGCCTCTTATAGTGCGATTTGTTCCACCGTAGAAAAGGTCGTTGGGCTTGTGCCTGCTTACCATCTCCAATGCTTGCCCAATCGTGAAGCTGCTGAGTTGAGTCATCGTCATCTTTGTGCAGAAAGTCATGTCTAATGTTGTCCGACAAGTGGAGCAGAATAAGCTCTTTGAAGAGATGCGTAGCCTGCTAGTTCAAGATTGTCAGGTGCAACTACGAGTGCGTGGCCGAAGTATGCGACCCATGCTGGAGCACGAACGCGATTTAGTGACGTTGCAACAGGAGCCTGCGCAAACATATGGTCAAGGCGATGTGGTTTTAGCCTACACTTCTGATGAACGTTGGGTCTTACATCGCATTGTCCAATGTGACGATACGTGTTGTGTCCTACAAGGCGATGGAAATGTTGGACAACAAGAACAATGTCTGCGCACTGATATTCTAGGAAGGGTGGTGTACTTTGAGCGTAAATCAAAGAAGTATGCTGTAAACCATGTCTTTTGGCGGGTCTATGCTCGCTTATGGCAATGCTTAGCATTTGTACGCCGTCCTTTGTTGCTCGGATATGAATTGTTGCATCGCTTTGGTGCTTAAAGCTCTAGTATCAATTAATCATCTGAACATCACAATATATTTCAATGAAGTTCAATCGTTCTTTCCAACTGCGTGACGTCTGTGGCGAACACGTATTGCTGGCAACAAGTGCGGAGCTCGTAGATTTCAATCGACTTGTGACACTTAACGACACAGCTTTTGGTATCTATCAAGAATTTGCGGATAAAGAATTCCAACTCTCCGAGGTAGAGGCCTTCTTAATGCAGCATTACGAAGGAGCAACAGCGGAAGTTGTTGCGGCTGATGTGGCACGTTTAGTTCTATTGGTAAGCTGCTCCAAGCGCGCGGCTTTAACATCACGATTCAGAAGTTTGATCCTTACATCAACATCGACCCAGGTACGCTCAACCCCTACGAACATGGAGAGTGCTATGTCACTGATGATGGCCAAGAAACGGACCTTGACCTCGGTCACTACGAGCGTTTCACAGGCATCAAAACTACGAGATACAACAACTTCACTACTGGACGAATCTACCAAAGTGTCATTGACAAAGAGCGTCGCGGTGACTATTTAGGTAAGACTATCCAAGTGGTGCCTCACATCACCGACGAAATCAAGCGCGATATGCTTTATCTCGGTAAAAAAGGCGGTTATGATTTTGTCATCACTGAAATCGGTGGAACGATTGGTGACATCGAGAGCTTGCCTTTTGTCGAAGCTATTCGTCAGCTAAAGTGGGAATTGGGCAAGAATGCCGTGTGCATCCACCTCACTTATGTGCCTTACCTTGCTGCTGCTGGTGAGTTGAAGACTAAGCCTACGCAACACTCTGTCAAGGAACTTCAAAGTGAAGGTATCCAGCCTGATATTCTTGTGCTCCGTACTGAGCATGAACTCAGCTCAGGCCTCTGCAAGAAAGTTGCCAACTTCTGCAATGTTAGCCCAGACGCTGTATTCCAAAGCCCTGACATGCCCTCTATTTATGAGGTACCCGTGTGCATGCAAGACCAAGGCATCGACCGTGTTATTCTTGAGAAGCTAGGTATGCCAGTGGGTGAAAAGCCTGGTCTTGGACCTTGGCGCTCTTTCCTCGATCGTCGAAACAATGCAACAGAGGAACTCCACATTGGTCTTGTCGGAAAATATGATTTGCAAGATGCTTATAAGTCGATTATTGAGGCCCTTCAACAAGCGGGTGTCTATAATGACCGCAAGGTGCGTTGCCATTTCATCAATTCAGAGAACATCACCACTGATAATGTAGCCGAAATGCTTGAAGGCATGGCAGGCTATATCATTTGCCCAGGCTTTGGACAACGTGGTACTGAAGGAAAGCTCATTGCTACTCGCTATTGCCGTGAGCACGACCTTCCCACCTTCGGTATTTGCTTGGGTATGCAAATGATGGTGGTCGAATTCGCTCGCAATGTCCTCGGATTTAAAGATGCTAATTCTACCGAACTCAATGGTAAGACACAGCACAATGTCATCGATATCATGGAGGAACAGAAGAATATCACCAACATGGGTGGTACGATGCGCCTTGGAGGGTACGAGTGTGCCGTGAAGAGTGGTTCACGTTCACGTGAAATCTATGGCAGCGAAGTGATTCGTGAACGCCACCGTCACCGCTATGAGTTCAATAGTGACTTTATTGCACAATACGAAGCTAAGGGTATGAAGTGCGTAGGTACTAACCCTGAAAGTGGCTTGGTAGAGATTGTAGAAATACCAAATCTTAAGTGGTTCATTGGTACACAATTCCACCCAGAGTATTCTTCTACTGTGCTTAGTCCACATCCTCTCTTCCTAGACTTTGTGAAGACGGCTATCGCCAATCAGACTTCTGAGGAAGCCTAACAAGTCTTTCTGAAAAAGAATCTCAATAGTGAGGCGCGCTAATACTCATTAGCGCGCCCCTTATTCACTCAATATCGCATGCTAGCCAGAGGTTCTTAGGGTAGCATTCAAATTATTATCAATGGATAAAAATACAATCACAGCCGTTGTGCTGATGGCTTTGGTAGTCTTCGGATTTTCCTATTGGTCATCACGCAACAATACTGCAGAACAAGCACAAGACGCTACTGAGCAGGTAGAGCAGAAAAAAGCCAATGCTGGTGTTGCATCTGCGCAACACGCATCTACCGCAATGCTTGATAGTACTGCGCTCTTCGCACAAGCTACTGTTGCAAATGATTCTGTTAAGCCTGTTGTTTTGAGCAATGACAAAATCGAGGTGACAATTGCTCCAAAAGGTGGACAAGTTAGCCGCGTAGTTCTCAAAGAGTATAAAGAATATCGACACTATAAGGCTGGAGTTGACAGCGCTTTGGTGTTGTACAACTCGAACGACGCTTCTATGAACTTCACGCTTGAGACTAAACGTCAGAATCTCGAAACAGAAGACTATTATTTCCAGCCTGTAAATGCTACAAAGAATGCCGTAACGATGGAGGCTGTGGGCAAGAATGGGGAAAAAATAGCCTTCGACTATGCTCTTTCTGAAGATTACATGCTCAACATGAGTCTTCGCAGCGAAGGATTGTCACAAGTAGTCTCTCCAAAGACCAAAAGTATCGGAATACAACTGACAGATCACGTGCGTCAATTCGAGAAAGGCTTTTATTTTGAAAACCAATATTCCACACTTAGCTATAAGGATGTCGATGGAAGTAGTAGTCATCTCAAAGAACATGGTGATGACGAACAGATGCTTGAAGAAGCTGTGGAGTGGATTGCGTTTAAAAACCAGTATTTCAGCTCCTGTTTCATTGCGAAAGAACCACTCTCTAACGTGAAACTCACGAGTGTGAGTGAGGATGAAAAGAATCCCAAGGGTTATCTTAAGCAATACTCTGCACAAATGGAGACAGCGTTCGATGCTTCTGGTAAAACTCCTGCACAATTCCAGTGGTATTTTGGACCCAACAATTTCCGTTTGCTCCAATCTATGGACAAACATTCCCTTACTCCCAACCACGACATCGACCTTCAGAAGTTGGTTTATCTAGGTTGGCCAGTGGTTCGTTGGGTAAACCGCTTTTTCACCATCTACGTCTTTGACTTCCTTACCTCGTTCAATCTCCCAATGTGGCTTGTTTTGGTGCTCATCACGCTCATTTTGCGTGTGATTGTGTACCCATCCACGAAGAAGAGCTTCATGAGCAGCGCAAAACAGCGTGTGCTTCGTCCAAAAGTGGAGAAAATCAATGAGAAATACAAGGATAACGACAACGCGCTCCAACGTCAACAAGAGATTCAGAGCTTGTATTCTCAGCACGGTGTGAGCATGATGGGTGGATGCTTGCCTATGCTCATCCAAATGCCTATCTGGATTGCGATGTTCAACTTCGTTCCTAACGCAATTGAGCTTCGTCAGCAAAGTTTCCTTTGGGCAGATGACCTTTCAGCTTACGATGACCTCATCAGTTGGTCGGCAGACATTTGGGGACTTGGCAATCACCTTTCCCTTTTCTGCATCTTGTTCTGCCTTTCCAACGTACTTTATAGCGTCATGACTATGCGCCAGCAGCGCGATTCTATGGCTGCAGCTGGACAACAAGCCCAGCAAATGAAAATTATGCAGTACATGATGTTCTTGATGCCCGTGATGTTCTTCTTCATGTTCAATAAGTACAGTTCTGGCTTGAACTTCTACTACTTTATCTCCTTGCTTAGCAGCGCTATTACCATGTGGTATTTGCGTTGGAGCACAGATGATGCCAAGCTTTTGGCTAAGTTGGAAGCAACTTATGAGCGCAACAAGAACAATCCTCAAAAGAAGCCTTCCGGACTCAGCGCGCGTCTTGCAGCCCTTGCAGCCGAACAGCAAAAAATGGTTGAAGAACAGCGTAAGCGCAACGCACAACAGAAATAAAACATTATAGAACTTAGGTAGAGACGCGCTCCAGGGTGGGTGCGTCTCTCCGGCTATATATTGCGTTACCGGTCTTTTTCCAACTGGTAGATAGCCAGTAAGGTGAAAAGATGAACACAATAGGTAGCTCAAATTATTCTTATTAGTTATGTCTATTCCCACCATGATTGCTGCCACCGCTTTAGCCATTGCTGGTGTGACAGTATCGCCCACTACGGAAGCGGCTGCAGAGAACTTCATAGGACGACAGATGCCAAAGCTTGCTTCTGATCGCATGACGCCAGAAGCTCTTTGGGCAATGGGACGCATTGGCACTGTTGCTCCTAATGCAGCAGGTACACATGCCGTTTATTCGGTCAGCTATTATAGCGTTCCTGAGAATAAATCACATTCTGTGCTTTATCTCTTAGATATCAAAACCAAAAAGTCCCTGCAACTCACCACTTCTACCAAGAGTGAATCTGGTGCAGTGTGGGTGCGCTTTGGAAATGAAGAACGTATTGTCTACCTTTCTAGTGAAGGAGGCAGTAGTCAGTTGTGGAGCATGAAGTCCGATGGTACAGATCGCAAGCAAATCAGCCACGAAAGTGATGATATCATTGATTTCCTTTTTGCTCCTAGTGGAAAGCGCGTTATCCTCGTCAAGGAGGTGGCTCAGCACACAGCTATTGCGCCTCAAGAAGCTGACCTACCTAAGGCTACAGGTATGGTAATCAACGACCTTATGTACAAGCATTGGGACCAATATGTGACCAGTGCTCCACATCCTTTCTTGGCAAATTTTGATGGTGAAAAGGTTACTGTTGCAAAGGATCTCCTAGAGGGCGAACCTTTCGAATCACCCATGATGCCCTTTGGTGGGAATGAGCAGTTGGCTTGGAGCCCCAATAGTGAGCAAGTGGCTTACACCTGTCGCAAGAAGGTAGGACGTGACTACGCTACCTCTACCGACAGTGACATCTTCCTCTACGATATTGCAACGGGAACTACGCGCAATCTTTGCAAACCCGAAGGCTGGACAGCTCCCACTTCTACAGATTACACCCGCAGCCTTCAGCAACAAGCGGTAAATCAATCGAAGGTAGATGCAAATGTGGGCTATGATATCAATCCACAGTTCTCCCCCGATGGCAAATATGTGGCTTGGAGTAGCATGGAACGAGATGGTTACGAAAGCGACCGAGCGCGGCTCTGTGTCTATGATTTGAAATCAGGTAAAAAATCTTATGTCACTGAGAGCTTTGATAGTGGAGTCGATGGCTTCGCTTGGGCATCAGATAGCAAACAACTCTTCTTTGTTGGCGTATGGCATGGTAAAGCAAATCTCCACGTCACCAATCTTCAAGGCAAGGTGCGCGCAATCACCAACGAACAAGCGGACTATTCACTCGTGGCTCCTCTCTATGGCGGCAAACAACTACTTGTAAAGCGCCATTCAATGGCTACGGCTGACGAAATCTTCCTTGTAGATACGAGAACAGGTCGCCCTTCTCAATTGACAGAAGAGAACAAATACTTCTACGACAATCTTGCGTGGGGAGAGGTCAAAGAGCGATGGACAAAAACAACCGATGGAAAGCAGATGCTCAGTTGGGTGATTTATCCTCCTCACTTTGATCCTACAAAGAAATATCCTACTTTGCTCTTCTGTGAGGGAGGTCCTCAAAGTCCAGTGAGCCAATTTTGGAGCTATCGTTGGAATTTCCAGATTATGGCTGCTCAAGGCTACATTGTCATTGCTCCCAATCGTCGTGGTCTTCCAGGATTTGGACAAGAATGGTTAGAGCAAATCAGTGGTGACTACACGGGACAATGTATGCAAGACTACCTTTCCGCTATTGATGATATTGCGAACGAGCCCTATGTCGATCGTGAACGTCTAGGTGCTGTTGGTGCATCATTCGGTGGTTTCAGTGTATATTGGTTGGCAGGTAATCACAACAAGCGATTCAAAGCCTTTATCGCGCACGATGGTATTTACAACACCCAACAGCAATATACTGAGACAGAAGAACTCTGGTTTGCCAACTGGGATATGGGAGCTGCGCCCTGGCACAAGAATGCTGAAGGACAGCAACAGAAGGTTTTCCGCACTTCTCCTCATCTCTATGTGGATCGTTGGGACACCCCAATCCTTTGCATCCACGGGCAGAAGGACTTCCGTATCGAATATACCCAAGCAGAAAGCGCATTCACCGCAGCAAAACTACGCGGAGTTCCTGCACAATTGCTCTTATTCCCCGACGAAAATCACTGGGTGTTGCGTCCTCAAAATGGTATCCTTTGGCAGCGCACCTTCTTCCGCTGGCTCGATAAGTATTTAAAATAAAGTTCTTTTTGCTGTTTGCCTATTTCGCTAGAAATTGGCTATGACAAACCTTGGTATTAATCGTAAAAACCAAACCTCACAATAATATGTCTTTTACAAACACCCTTACACAAAAACTCAATGATTCCGCTAAAGCGCGTTGGACCGCCCTTTTGATTGTGTCAATCACAATGATGATGGGCTATTATGTCACGGACCTTCTCTCACCTCTTGAAAGCATTCTCACTGCTGCAACTAAAGATGGTGGTTTAGGTTGGTCTGCGAGTGACTATGGTTTCTTCTCTGGAAGTTACGGTCTCATCAATGTTTTCTTGTTGATGCTCTTTTTCGGAGGACTCATTCTCGACAAGCTCGGCATTCGTTTCACTGGTGTGCTCAGCGCCTCTTTGATGCTTCTTGGCGTAGCCATCAAGTATCTTGCTGTTTCCCTCAATTTTGAAGGCGCTGTCTTCAGCATTGATGCTTTCAACTTCCACCTTCCCATGTCAGCAGCTGTAGCAAGTCTCGGCTTTGCTATCTTTGGTGTGGGAGCAGAAATCACAGGTATCACCATTTCAAAGACCATTACCAAGTGGTTTACAGGTCACGAACTCGCCATGGCTATGGGTGTACAAGTGGCACTTGCTCGTTTGGGTACTGCAGCTGCTTTGGGAATCAACCTTCCTTTGGCCAAGTCTTTTGGTCTGCAAATCCCCGTCCTTGTAGCTATCTGCCTTTTGACCATTGGTTTGCTTTGTTTTCTCGTTTACAATGTGATGGACAGAAAGCTGGATGCTTCGATTGCCGCTGTTGAAGGTGCCCAAGCCACAGAAGAAGCTGATGAAGAGAGCTTCAAGTTCTCAGATCTTGGTGCGATTTTCTCAAACCCAGGCTTCTGGATTATTGCTTTCCTCTGCCTTTTATTCTATAGTGGTGTGTTCCCCTTCCTCAAGTTTGCTACCAAACTGATGGTGCACAACTATCATGTGCCTGAGGCTTTCGCAGGACTTATCCCAGGTGTACTTCCTTTCGGAACTATTATTTTGACTCCAATCTTTGGTACAGTCTACGACCGTTTGGGTAAAGGTGCAACACTTATGATTATTGGTGCTGCGATGCTTACAGCAGTCCACCTCACATTTATGACCAACGTGTTGCCTTATGGCTGGTTTGCAGTCATTTTGATGGTGATTCTTGGTATTGCTTTCGCTTTGGTGCCTTCTGCCATGTGGCCCAGTGTTCCCAAAATCATCCCTATGAAGCTTTTGGGTTCTGCCTTTGCCATTATCTTCTACATCCAAAATATTGGTCTCTCTCTGGTACCTATGTGGATTGGTCGTCAAAACCAAGCTGACCCCACTTATCGCACTTCTATGATGATCTTTGCTTGCTTTGGAGCTATTTCAGTTGTTCTCGCTGTGCTCCTTTTGTTGCTTGACAAGAAATATAACTATGGTCTTCAGGCAAAGCCCAATAAGAAGTAAGTTTTATTGACGAATAATTTGCAAAATCCCACGGTGCATAAAGCATCGTGGGATTTCCTTTATGTATAAAGTCCACGCCACAGCATAAAGATGTGGCGCGGACTTTTGTCTTTTTGAGATGACTTTACAACCGGTGAAGTAGTTCCTGTGGGAGTTTTGGCATCGCCCCTTTGCAAGTGCAGACGTATGCACTGACGCCTACTGCTAGGCGATGAGTTTCTTCGATGGATTTTCCTGCAAGAAGGCCAGACACGAAAGTTCCTGTGAACGAATCACCTGCACCGACGGTATCTGCCACCTCCACAGTAGGAGTTTCTTGGAACGATACTGAGCCAGGAGTAAAGACATAACTACCATTTACTCCGCAGGTTAGAACGAGCATATCGAGATTGTATTTGCCTAAAAGTAACCAACACTTGTTCTCGATGTCGAGTCCTGGATGTTCGAACAAGCGTCCTATGAGAACCAGTTCCTCATCATTGATTTTTAGAATGTTGCAAGCCGTTAGTGCCTCTCTGATAATCTCCTTGTTATAAAAGTTTTGGCGGAGGTTGATGTCGAAAATCTTCAAGCTATCTTTAGGCATCGCATTTAAGAAGGCTTGAATAGTGGCACGCGATACGGGGCTACGCTGTGCAAGCGAACCAAAACATACGGCGCGCGTGTTTTGAGCCACATCTTCAAGTTCGGCAGTAAATGGAATATTGTCCCATGCTACGCCTTCACGAATAACGTATGTAGGGATGCCATCGTCATCCAATGTCACTTGCACCGTGCCAGTGGGGTAGTCTACACGTGGCATGAGGTGTTGAAGATGTCGAACATTAAGGGCCTCGAGAGTTTCGTCGCCTAGTGCATCGTTGCCGACTGCGCTAATGGCTAGAGCATCATGGCCGAACTGTGATACGTGATAGGCAAAATTGGCAGGTGCACCACCAAGTTGTTTACCTTCGGGGAGAACATCCCAAAGAACTTCTCCCAATCCGACGATATAGGGTTTCATGGCTTTATAGGAGTTATGTGAGTAATCTTGTGGTACATCCTAGAGAAATGCTGGGTAGTTTGTCATTTTCTTGCAAAACGGCAAATGCCGTGCCGACAAAGTTACGTATTAAACATTCATTCTTCTATGTACCAACCAGAAAACGAACTATTGAAGAGAGTAAACTTTGATATTGTCCAGTTTCGCCTTGCTTCTTGTGGTGTAAAGTCTAGCAGAAGTGTAAGGCTGTGTGGGGAAGACCAGATTGGTCATGGCTATGCGTCCACCATCCACAAATATTTCTACAGAACATTTGTCCACGAAGATATCAAGATGATACGTTTTGCCCTTAAGAAGGTTGAGTGGAGCCCAAGTGGCCAAGGCAAAGTCATTGACGTAGTTCATCGAGTTTCTTTCGCGCAATGTACGACCGTCCTTGTCCTTATGCAACTTGTCGTAGTTAAGTTCGATGTCATGAGGTTTAGCTTCTTTGCCAAACTCAGTGAGACCACTCTTTGTGCGATCCATCACGAAGCGCTGTTTGTCCAAATCAAGGTAAATCAGCACTTCTTCCTTTTGAGCATTGTAGAGGGTAATGCCAACTTGTCCTTGTCGACTTGTAGGCGTCAAATCAGCTTCTAGTTCGAAAATTCCTTCAGAAAGGTGGAGAGCCTCGTCAATTGCCTTAGCGCCAATCCTCTTTCTCTTTTCAGTTACAGTAAGTGGCGTGACGTTGACCGTGTCCTTGCGCAAAAGTTTCACTTCGTTTGCCACATTGGCAGCTACATATAGTTGACCATTTTGACGATAAAGTGAGAGTTCGCGAGGAAGACCATTGGCACCGCGATACTGCTGAATTGGAGTAACATTAGCATATTGCCAGTTGCTTATCCAAGGCATCGCCAGCACACGGTCTGGAATGTTGGAGAATGTCACTGTGGCATAGTGGTCTTTTCCATAATCAAGCCACTTCACTGTGTTAGGCGCAGTGTCTGCTGTGAACTTTTTTCCATCGAAATTGCCAATGAAATACTCTGTGGCACTGCCGCCGAATAGGCAACCAGGATTGATGTTTACAAGCATTACATACTTCTCCTTGCCGTCAATCGTGAGGGGAAAGAAGTCCGGACATTCAAATTGGTTAGGTTGCGCACCATAATCTTTTCCGAAGGCACTCATATACTCCCAATTCTTCAAATCTGTGGAGCGGTAGAATCTCATCTCCTTGTCAGCGGAAACAATCATGTACCAAGCAGAAGAAGGGGCATACCAAAAGACTTTGGGATCACGGAAGTCTTTGAGACCATCAAAAGGTTTAAGGATGGGATTACCTTCATATTTCGTATAGGTGCGGCCGTTGTCGGTGCTGTATGCCATACATTGTATTTCCCCATATTGTTCACTATGTGAAGTATAGAAAGCAATGATGGCATCTTTGCCGTAACCAGCGCTGTTATTGAAGTCAACAATGGTGCTTCCTGAGAAGATATGTCCCATCGTGTCGCGCGCAATAGCTGGAGATAGTCTTTGCCAATGCACAAGGTCGCGACTCACTGAGTGCCCCCAGTGCATATTTCCCCATTTAGAACCATAAGGATTGTATTGATAATAGAGATGGTATTCTCCATCTTTATAGACAAGTCCATTGGCGTCATTCATCCAGCCATAAGCGGGGGTATGGTGATAAATGGGACGATAGTAGTCGGTATTTATGGGATTCCATTCATCACTCAACTTTAGTTGCTGTAGTGCAACGGAGTTTTGAGAGAGATTCAAAATACGAACCACTGCTTCTCCATGATTCTGTGAAAGCGCAAAGGGCACATAGTAATCAACCTTGCCTTGAGATAAACGCACATCCATCCATGTATCTGCTGGACTTCCTGTATCGAGAAGCACTTTGGCCTCGTCTTTCTCCTCCTCGATGGGAAGAAGAATATATTTGGGGGGATTAGCGATACGAAGTAGGGTGGTGTCACCACGTGATTCCACCTTAATCTGTTGAGCTTGCATACTATAAGTAGCCCCAGTGAGAGCGAAGAATGCAGCAGAAAGTAGCATTTTATTTCGGTTCATGGCAATGTGGGGTTAAATCTAAATGATAAACCAAAAGCAGAAAATTACTTTTCTGCTTTGATTTGAAGTTGAAATCTCTCTATAAAAAGTTCTGTGAGGGAATGGAAGATAGGTCTGGGTACTTAAAGTTTTTTCCTCCAAGCGAGGAAATGTTCTGTGAGGGAATGAATAAGTTCTGTGAGGGAATGGATATGCTTTGTCCGAGTGCTAGTTTACAATGTGTTGGCCATTAGTTAGGTCTGTGAGGGAATGAATAGTCTTTCGCAAAGGAAGGACTGGTAATTGCGTTGGCCAATGAGAATAGTCTGTGAGGGAATGAGTGGACAGAGCATATTTTGCGACAAAGTCCCAATACTGATGCCTTTTTCTATTTATGTAGTGTTCTGTGAGGGATGTTTTTGGGAAGAGTTGGGGGCAATAAAGCATCGAGGACTACTGGCTTGACGATGAAGTCTTAGAATTTCAAGAAAGCTGAGAACCCGACCATGAAAGGCAGGAGAAAACTAGCGTTCACTAGCACATTTTTTTGTCTTTTTGTTTGAGCTTTGGTAAGGAGTTTCTCATAAGTGGTTATTCCTAATGCCCCAAATTGGGTTAAAGAACTAAACCACTGTGCAATCGCAGTCGAGATAATAATTGTAGATCTTCGGTTTGACACCGTTGAAATCTCCTTGGGTAAGGAATATACTTTCAATTGTTGTCTAGGTAACGATTGCTTTGTTTGTTGGGCGCTGTCCTTAGTTGTTTAAAGATTGCGCCAGAAACATTTTGTGCCACGTTGAGAGAAAGAACTCACACGGCAGGTGAAATATTTCTGCTAAGTTTTTCGTGGGATAAAAAATAGGTTGTTTGATTCGGATTGCAGTGCAAAATTATCAACTCTTGCGCGTTACGCATGAAAGACTTGTTTCTAAAGATAGAAATTATCGTACATGTATCATTTCTAACATAGAATGTACGATTTGTATCATTTGCTGTATTGCTTTTCTTTTTGATAGTCAGGAATATACCTACTTCTCGAGGCGAAAACGCTCCCAACCTTGTTCTATAAGATTGGGAGCGAATCAATGAAATATAAGTTGTCTTTTGTCTGGATTTGGAGGTTTCAAAGCGATATATTTGTTTACATCGCCTTGTATCCACCTTGTGAATGCTACATTTCTCAAGGGCGAATTTTGCTACCAGGGAGACAACCAAAATAATCCTTGAAACATTTGGAGAAATAGGAGGGAGAAGAGAATCCCACTTCGTAGGCGACCTCTGCAATTGTCTTGCCGCCTTGCATGAGCAAGATTTCGGCACGTTTCAAACGCGTGATGCGGATGAGCTCTACAGGAGAGGTTCCGGTCAGTGCTTTAACCTTACGATAGAGTTGCACACGACTCATACCCAAGTCTGCACTTAAGTCTTCCACATTGAGTTCGGTGTTTGAGAGCTGCTCTTTCACCTTTGCCTTGAAATGTTCGATAAACAAGCTGTCTGCATCTGGAGTCGCATCGGATGTTGGCTCCCTGTTGTTAGAAAACAAGTCGCGAAGCACTCGGCGGTTGTGCAGTAGGTTTTCTATGCGAGAAAGCAATACTTTGCCACTAAACGGCTTAGTGATGTAAGCATCAGCGCCGTTTTCATAGCCTTCAGCCCGTTGGGCATCTTGAGCATTTGCGGTGAGTAAAACGACAGGGATGTGAGAAGTAATCTCATTGGCCTTAAGTCGGCGACAAAGTTCTAAACCACCCAAAATAGGCATTGAGACATCACAAATCACAAGGTCGGGTACTTGTCGTAGCGCTTGTTGCCATCCCCCTTCGCCATCTGCGGCAGTAAGGACTTTATAGTGAGCATCTGTGAGCAGTTGTGACACATAATCTCGGATGGCTTCATGGTCGTCTACTATGAGTACATGAGCTTGATTTTGCTCGTTCTCTAGATTTGTAAGTTGTTGTTTTACTTGTGTTTGTGTAGATGATGGTGAAGGAGCGGTTAAATAGTCCGATACTTCTTCATTAGGAGCGATGGTTTGTTGTGATTTCTCGTCTTTAGTGCTTTGCTCCATCTTGTCAAGCGCTAGTTGTGGCAGATATACTTGGAAAGTAGTCCCTTTGCCCACTTCGCTTTCTATCTTAATTGTGCCTCCGTGCACTTCTACAAAAGCCTTCACCACGGCAAGACCGATGCCTGTGCCACCTTGGTTGTTATTGCTGCTTTGGAAAAAGCGTTCAAAGATATGTGGAATATCGCCTTTTTCAATGCCTTTTCCCGTGTCGGAAACGCTGATGCTGATGCCTTTGTCTTGCAAACTAGCTTCTACTTTCACCTCACCAGACTTGGGCGTAAATTTGACAGCGTTAGAGAGGAGATTGTAGCAGATGAGCTCTATCTTATGTAAATCACCGATAAATGGTAAATGATCTGGAGCAGATAGTGTTAAGGTTACGCTACGTTGCTGAGTGATGTTTTGGAAACTGTCCACCCATTGTTGTAAATGAAGTCTTAAGTCGAAGGCTGAAACTTTGGTGGTCATGTTTCCACTCTGAGCTTTACGTAGGTCAAGAATCTCATTGACCAGGCGTAATAACACACGCGTATTCTTTTGAGCCACCTTAAGCAAGCCATTTTGTTGTGAAGACAGGCTATTATCCTCCAAAAGGCGTTCGATAGGATCTGAAATCAAGGTGAGTGGCGTGCGGAACTCATGACTAACATTTGTGAAAAACTGAAGCTTAGCCTTAGCTGCGTCTTCCGCCAGTCGATGTTTAAAGGAAAAATACCGGAATAGCCATACAAAAACAGAGAGGATGAGTATAATGACTACCACCAGTAAGATGATGTAAAGAGTTTGCAGTTGATAACGTGTGAGGTATTCGTCCACTTTATCGTGAATGTTTTCCAGTCGGGCGTATTGGCGCTTCACTTCCTCGTCTTGCATATGGAGCAAAGTCGCATTTTCTTGTGTTACCAAGGCCGCGCGAAGCTTATTATTACGCTCATAAGGTCGTCCTTCTAGTATGTTCATTGCCAACTCGATGACGCGGTCACCACGAGTGGGGTAGAGGCATGAGGCTGCCAAGCGACGTTCACGCACTGCGTCAATGCCGTCTCTAGGAGTGGGCAAGGCATCTATGCCCACAAAGAGTGTGCTGTCTGTGCGTCCTTTTGCCATCCACGCTTCTCGAGCCCCCAAGGCCATACGGTCGTTGTGGGCAAACACAACATCTATAGAGCTATAGTGTGCCATCAGTTTGTCCATCTGTGTTCTAGAAGAGTTCGTTGTCCAGTCTGCACTTCTACTTTCAAGTAGTTGAATATTAGGATATTTCTTAAGCGCATCTACAAAACCCTTGTGGCGTTCTATGGCTGGAGAAGACCCTTTCAGGCCCATAATTTCCACGACATTGCCTCGGCCCTTAAGTTTATTGGCTATGTAGCTTCCCATTGTACGCCCTATTTCATAGTTGTCTGCACCCATATAAGCTGTATATTTGGGTGAGTCACTTTTGCGATCAAATAAGATAACGGGAATCCCTTGGCCGTAAGCACGATCTATGGCGTCAGATATAGTACTTATCTGATTAGGAGACACTACTAGAAGGTCGACACCAGCTTTTACAAGGCTGTCGATTTGCTCTATTTGCTTCTGATCATTGTCATGAGCAGAAACGATTGTGACATCAAGATTGTTGTAATAATAAGAGCCAATTCGCAGCTCTGTGTTAAGTTTGTCTCGCCAAGTGTCGCTTGAACATTGAGAAACACCGACTAGATACCGCTTTTCATTAGGCTGGCAAGCAGCAAAGAAAAAAACGATGATGGGTGCCAGGAGAAGAATGCGTAGTACTTTCATGGCGGTTGTGCTATCCGAATTATAAATTAGCAGTGAAACTGCTGGTAATCTATGCTGCAAAGTTAAGCATTTGTTCTTGATTAAAGGCACGTTTATTTCCCTTTTTTACGTATATATTCGTTTTCATGTTTTTATGTATTGTGTATGCAGCTGGGAAGTGTTAATTATGAATGGCAATATCTACACGAGTTTTTCTAAAACTAGGAGTTTTCTATGAAATACGTTGTACGGATTGGCTGGATTTCTCCTAGCAAAATTCTAGAACGTCGGACATTTTGGAATTTTTCTCGGACGTTTTTTCAAAAACGTGGGAAGATTCTAGCTGAATTTTCCAAGAGTTTTTCTCTGACAAGGGCACAAAACAGCAAGATGCAAGTAGAAAATAGCCTTTAACCACTATTCTAACGTCATTATAATGGAGTTTTGGTGTGAAATCACAGCTTGAGAATGGTGTATAGACGAAGAGACTTCAGTACGCTTCGATTGGCGTGTTAAAATCCCGTTGAAGAATTGTAGAGTTTTCCTAATGTATCGTTCTTTTCTTCTTGTTTGTGCTGTCATTCTCGCAAGCAGAGCTGTTAAGGCTTGAGACCACACAGCTACAATAGCTGAGTTGTGCATTCTTGATTGGACAAAGCACAAAAAAAGCGACCTACCACTTGGGGTGGTCGCGTAGTGGAGACGAGCCTGAAGTTGATAAACTTCAAGGTTTGTCGAAGCATAGTTGAAAACTCCTGGCACTGTTTAGCTTTTCTGCTGAAGAAGTTGTCGAAATGCGGAGAGTATTTGTTCTGCCGCAGCAGGTTGAGAAAGACATTCAGGGTGTTGTTGCAGCGTTGTGGCTAGAGCTTCTAGAGCAAATTGCTGCATACGCGCTTGACCAGCGCGAACTCCACTCTGAAAATTATTGCTGGGGAGCATGCTGCGATTGAAATTTCCGTCACTCATAAGAGTTTGTTTTGAGAGAGTAGGGAAGTGGAAATTAATATTTGCGCATTCTCGCTCGAAGCGTCTGTGTTTCGTGGACAGACATAAGGATTGTTTTATTCCAACTTCTGAGTGAGTAGGCGGTGCGGCACGATTTGGAAGATGGTTTTTCCATCAGGAGCAAATGAAGGCTCGTTACTTTGGAAAAGCTTCGTAGCAAGGTCGCGCATTTCGTCTGTGCTAAGCAATTGGCCTATTGGTAGTGCTGACTTTCGGGCCATAGAGAGGGCGATGCTATTTACCACTTCTTCGTGAACTGCGATGTCGTGTTGCTGTGCATCGTCCAGGATACTCTGTAAAAGTATCACAGGGTCAATGCCATCAATACCAGCGGGAGCACTCAAGACCGAGTAACTGTTGTTGCCTAAATAGGAAAGGTCAAAACCGATATCGTTGAGTTCTTTTTCAATCGTCTGAATAATAGCGAGTTGATTCGGAGCGACCTCGATGATTTGCGGAAAGAGCAAGCCTTGTGCCGCATGAGTGTGCTTGGTTATTTGGTTGACATATTCATCAAATAGGATGCGCATGTGCGCTCGATGTTGATCGATGATGAGAAGTCCTTCGTTGCTAGGGGAAAGTAGATAGCGACCTTTATACTGCAAGAAGTCTTGTGTGGCAATTTCCCAATTTTGTTGTGCACTTTCTCCTAGTTGGCTATAGAGCGTCGGCTGTACTTCCGCTTCTGTTGGGCTTTCCCACTGAAAAGGGGTGCTTTGTGAGGAGGCTGTTGCTGGTTGTCCGAACGAAGGAGTGGAGAAATTGTCTTGCGAAGCGGAAAAGGCTTCTTCCCATCCGCGAGCAGACGTTGTACGTAAAGCAGGGCTACTAGGTCCACTTGTAGAGCTGTGGCTGGCAGACATGGAAGTAAAGCTGTTTACTACGGAAGTAGGGGAGGTTTTTTCAGCTTGTGCTGCCGAGAAGGTGGAGATGTCACCAGCATTTCCAGTAAGGAAGGGATTAAAATCTTGATCGATGGAAATAGAAGGTTCTTGGATTTCCGAAAAATCTCCACTTTGAAAGACGGGGAGGTCGAGGGGATCACCTACTTCAAAGTCGATGGTGGGAATGGCGTTGAATTTCCCCAACGATTCTCTCACGGCTGCTCGAAGAATTTGCCAAATGGCTTGTTCGTCTTCAAACTTGATTTCGGTCTTTGTTGGGTGAATGTTCACGTCAATGCGTGCAGGGTCTACCACCATTTGTAGGAAAAACTGAACTTGATCACCGTCGGGAATGAGACGTTCATAGGCGTTCTGTACAGCTTTGGCAAAGTAGGGATGGCGCATGTAGCGACCATTGACAAAGAAGAACTGACGTGCTCCCTTTTTCTTGCTGCTTTCTGGACTTCCCACAAAGCCGACAATTGAAACCATAGGTGTTTCCACCTTAAGGGGTATCAGGTGTTTGTCGGTATTACGCCCGAAGATGTTGACGATGCGTTGACGAAAGTTGCCCGATGGTAAGTCAAGAAGTACGGCGTCTGGTGTGTGAAGCTGGAAGGTCAATTCGGGATGTGCCAGAGCTATGCGCTCAAACTCAGCTACGATATTGGAGAGTTCGGTGTGGTTACTCTTCAAAAATTTGCGACGAGCAGGAATATTGAAGAAGAGGTTCTTGATGGAGAAGTTGGCACCTACGGGGCAAGCGATAACTTCTTGGTTAATCACCTTGGAACCCTCAATCTGGATGCTTACCCCAAGTTCGTCTTCTGCAGTGCGTGTGCGTAGTTCCACTTGTGCTACTGCAGCGATGGATGCCAGAGCTTCCCCACGAAAGCCCATAGTTTTGAGTGAGAAGAGGTCGTCGGCTTGACGAATTTTGGAGGTGGCATGACGCTCAAAAGAGAGTCTTGCGTCTGTCTCGCTCATCCCTTTACCATTGTCAATGACTTGCACACAAGTTTTGCCCGCATCGGTCACGATGACTTGGATGCGGTCTGCTCCAGCATCAATGCTGTTTTCTACTAACTCCTTGATTAGCGACGCCGGGCGCTGAATCACTTCGCCTGCTGCAATCTGGTTGGCAACCGAGTCGGGGAGGAGATGTATGATATCTGGCATAGGAAATCAGAGCGTTTGTGGAGGGAAAAGCTTTGGAGATAAAACGATGCGCAACATTTCATCGTCATCTCTTGATGAGAATGAACTATTTGCGCGTTTTGCGTGCTGTGGACTTTGTGGTTTGACTGGTTGCAGCCTTGGTGCTAGTCGCAGTCTTTGAAGTTTTGTTTGTGCCTGTGCCTGCAGTCTTGGAGGGGGCAACTTGTGTACCTCTGTTACCTTCTGTAGAAGCAGCGCTATCGTTTGTGACTTTTCGGGAACCCTTTGTTTCTACTTGATTAGAATCAGAAGTTTGCGTTATGCTAGTGCTAGTGTCTGTAGGTAATGTGGTAGCATAAGCAGGAGTTGAGGTAGAGGACGATTGTAAAGTTTGAAGTGGAGCATGGCGTCTGGGCATTTCTTTCAGGCGCGTTGCTGCACTTTTCGGACGCCACTCAAATAGGTCGTCTGGCCCTGTGGGGCGAATGTGAGCAAACCATGCAAAGTTTGATAGACGACTATGCTCGGGCGGTGCCATGCCAATAGGATAAGTTTTGGCTATAGGATTGGGACCTGCCCAAAAACGTTGCATCTTCTTGTCGCGTACATCCACGCGGAGCTTAGCCGCTTCGCAATAGTTCTGATAGAGAAACGTAGAGTCTTTCTCCATCGGAAAGTTTACGAGGATGGCATTCCCATCAACGCGTGTCTGATAGATGTCGCCATTGCGAAAAAATGCTTGCATCAAGTTGCCTGCTACCTGATTGAAGAGTGCACTATCTGGAAGAGATTGCACTATCAAGGCTTGGCGCTCCACATAGATGGAGTCTATGGTAGAGTCGTTGGTGAAGACATTGATTTCTTCTCCCAAAATTTGCCGGTCGTCACTCCATGCGATAGGGTCGCGATAGAGAGAAAGTATATTGACCTTTGAATTGAAGACGAGAGAGTCGCAGACTGCTTGGACGTCTGTGCGGTAGGAGCGCACATGAGGGTAGGCGTGCATCACGCGATAAGCCGAGTCGGTCTTAAGGTTGTAGGAGTAAAGACGGAGGGTGTCGGCGTGAACGAAGAGGGTGTCAGCACCTCGTGAAAAGTTCTTGCCAAGTGCACGCTGAGTCACCATTGCTTCGCCTTTGGGCTCATTGTAATATCCATAATCTCCTTCGAGGATGTTCTTATTGTTGACGTCCACCGAATCGATGAAAACAATGTTGCGAAATGCTTCAGAATAGCCACGGTTCTTATCGTAACTAATACTGTCACCCACCAACTTGCGACCTTTGTTGAAGAGTTGTGGACGTTGGGTGAGTCGGGCACGCTCTGTCTTCGTATTATATTCGCCATCTATGGTGTAGATGTGGCTTCCCCCGCTGTAAAGGTTCGTGGGGCCAGTGGCGTGTGCCCATTTGCTGCGGGTGTCGTAGTGTAAATCGTTGGTAAGAAGGCTGTCTTTCTTGTTGTTAATCAGAAGTACATCTTCATTAAACTGTGCGTCACGCTTATCTGTGAAGTATTCTCCTTTTTGTGACGTGAGTACAGTTTTGCCATCTATGATTTTTCCACCAGTGTCGTAGAAGCCACTGCCTTTGATGCGGTCGTAGTTGAGCAACTCCGTGTAGAGCGTCATTTTATGATGTCGCATTTCTACGTTGCGAAACACGCGAGCAAATTGTGAAGTACCGTCATAATACAAAGAGTCTCCCTTTAGGGAAAGCGTGTCTCCTTGGCGGAACTTCACTTTACCATACGCCATAAAAGAATTTGACGCTTCATAAAACACGGCACTGTCACAAGTAAGTCGCATGCCATTGTGAGAGAGTAGCACATTTCCTTTGAGCACCTGGCCATCACCTGTGACAGCTACGTCACGAAATAGGACGTCGGCATGGTGAATCTGGATGCGTTCGTCGCGAGGCTTCGCACGTTTGCGACTGGGCATCATAGTGAGCGCATAGGCTTGCAGTAGGCATACGAAAAGTAAACCTACTGCAAACAGAAATGATCGTCGAAAGGGGAAGAAATGCTTCAAAATATAGAGAAGAAGTCTAGGACGTATTGGGGAACTATCTAGGATAGAAGTTTCTAGAGATAAGTATTTCTGCAAAGAGCCCTACGATAGGTGGCTTTGCAAAGCAGTCTGAAATCTACTTAATCCAGCCAGAGTATTCAAATTGGTGGTTGCGCCATTCTGGACTAATGCGCGTGTAAGTGGATTTAATCTTATCGGCAATCCATTTTTGAATAACTTCTTGTTTGCGACGATTGAGGTATACATTGCGCAAAGTTTGGAAGTCTTCGGTAGCATTAGCAGGGTGGCTTTCAATACGACTGCGAAGTTTTACAATTGCACAAACTTCTTGACCGGTCTTAGGGTCAATCATGGTGAAAGCATTGGACACTTGTCCTACTTTGAGCGTATCTACCACCTTCGCTACCTCTTGGGGAAGGTCTTTCATCTCAAAGCGAGCTTGAATCTCACGTTGCATGGGATTCATTTGCACCATAAGACCGTGGTTGTTTCTCGTATCTTTGTCGTCAGAAAGTTGGCGAGCAGCATCCTCGAATGTGAACTTTTGGTCGCGGATGTCCGTGCCGATAGAGTCTAAGCGCGAGAGGCAACGCTCTACTTCTTCTGATTTAATCTCGGGCTTGAGCAGAATGTGACGCGCATTAACCTTGTCTCCACGCTTTTCAATGAGTTGAATGATGTGATAACCAAACTCGGTCTTGACAATCTTCGACACTTTCTTGGGGTCATTGAGAGAAAAAGCCACATCGGCAAAGGGTTTTACCCATTGATTGCGCCCGCTGAGCCCCAATTCACCACCATTGCGCGCACTACCATCTTGTGAATACATGCGGGCAAGGCGTGCAAAGTCCTCTCCATCGTTGACACGTTTGGCATAGCCATTGAGAAGGTCTTCGATGCGTTCAACCTCTTCTCTGTCCACTTTGGGGTGTTGGGTGATGATTTGTACCTCAACTTCCGTGGGGACAGTAGGCAAACTATCCTTGGGAACTTTGGAGAAATAATCGCGAACTTCGGCAGGAGTCACCTTGATGTTGCTGGTAAGCTTTCTGCGCACTCCGTCCATGAGTTGCTGTTCGCGCGTCTGTTGTATGTAGCGTTGGCGTATTTGTGCATAGCTCTTGTGCATAATAGCCTCAAGAGTCTCTTTCGAACCAGCTTTTCTCACGTTTTCTGCAAGCAAAGCATCAGCGTACGCAATAACGTCTGCATCGCTTACTTCCACAGAATCTAAATCACTTCGTCTACAATGTTCTTTTGACGAATTTGGGCAAAGGTAGCACCGAGAAGGAGAAATCCAGCTGCAAATATAGCGAAGCGTTTGTTCATATTGGATATCTTGTTGGGGAGTATTTATGGAAACTACCGCATGTTCTGCAAAGTAATGCCATTGCAACAAAATACTAATGGCTATATGAGAGCAGAAATGTGGTCTATAGGGATTCATATCATAACGGATTTTCAGCACAGCACCTTCAATTGCGTCACGCTATGGGAAGGGGTTGCGTAAAAGTCCCTCTGGTTTATCGTGCCATTGGAATGGACTTGAGTACTTCTTGGTTGATGGTCACGCGATGTGAGCTTCTAAGTTGCTGTAACCACGCTTCTTCCAATTGTTTTTGACGAATTTCAAGCACTTCGCTGCGCGCATCTTCAAAAGATTTTGGGCGTTTCTCTACACGTCCTGCAAGCATCGTAACTGGCATGTCGTCGTTGAGCAGATAGACTTTGGAGGTTTTAACTCCAAACGCTAAGTGGTCGATGGTGCTATTCTCTCCTTTTTGCACGATATAGCGACCTTTCGCTGCTACCACCACACTGTCTTTGTTGAAAGGTGCATGGAGGAATTCGCGAATGTCCATATCTGCAGGAATTCCTTTGAGTAAAAGCTTTCTAGCACGCTTCGCGAGTTTCTTATTTTGCGCACCTACGATGTAACCCACAAAGCGTGGGTTCTCCCATTTCAGAGATTTCCGATTGCGCTTAAAGATTTCTTCTAAGGCTGCTCTATCTTTTTCTGCGGCATCCCAAACATTGCGTTTAGAAACTTCATAGACAAGCAGACCATCGTGGTATTCTTGGATGAGATAGGTTAGCTGTATGTCGTTAGCCGTCAAGTTGCGCGCGAGACTATCCATGATGCTAGTGCGTGACTGTCCCGTTTGGGTTTGTAGTGCAGTGAGAGCTTGTTGTGCCGCTGCTTCTTCAACGTTGTTTTCTCTGAGATATTGTAGTAAAGAAGGATAAACCTGTTCAAAAGCTGGCAAAGGATGTCTGTTGCGCATGAGGATGAGGTGGTAACCAAACGGAGATAGCACAGGGCGACTCATTTGGTTGGGCTGTAAGCTGTAGGCAGCCTCTTCAAAGGGAAGCACTGTCATGCCAGGATAAAGCGTAGGTAGTTGGCCACCATTTTGTGCCGTTCCTTTGTCTTCGCTGTAGCGACGTGCTAATTCTGCGAAGTCGGCACCTGCTAATACGGCTTGGTAAAGACTGTCTGCGCGTTGAGCCACCTTGTCGCGCTGCGCTGCTGTAGCGGTGGAGGGCACATTCAATAGAATATGTGAGACTTCAATGAGGTCTTTACCATTAAGTTGTTGAGCTTCTTTTTGATAGATTGCTCTAGCTGTAGAGTCAATAAAAGAGGGATTGACCAACTTTTTAGACAGTTGTTGGTCACGATAGAGTTGGAATTCTCGGCGAAAAGTCTTTGTCGTATCCAACCCCATGGCTAAAGCATCAGCAACTTTGAGCTGGTAGTTAATATAGAGGTTGAGATACTCTTGAGGAGTCAGTGACTTTTGACCACTAAGTGCCTTGTTCTTTTGGTAGGCATACATAAATTCATCGCGCGAAATGGACTTGCCATCGATAGTGGCTAGCACAGTATTGCCCAAAGATTGTGCCACCAAAGAGAGGGTGGAGCAGAGCATCCAAAAGAAGACAAGGAGATGTTTCATAAGAACACAAAGAAATTGCTCAAAGAAGCTGTATGCTATAAGGAAATAAGTAAGCTTTAGGAATTGAGAGTCCAAAGTTTTTTACAAATTTCCCATGTAAGGGTCTATTAGAGCGTGAGCAAAACAAGTTGTCATTTTATGCCGTGAAAGGTCTTTAGGAGCGAGAAGCTCCCAAAGACCCTTTCTGGTCGGCTTTGTTTTGTTGTATCATTTCGATAGTTTATCGCTTTTAATCTGTTTATTGTGAGGTGATAAGCTGATAAACTAAAAGAACGACATAAGCTCTTATTCGCTACGTGAATAGTTGGGTGCCTCGCTTGTGATAGTAATATCGTGAGGATGGCTTTCTTGTACACCTGCATTGGTGATGCGAGTAAACTTCGCGTTATGGAGCAACTCAATTGTCGCAGCACCGCAGTAGCCCATACCGGAGCGAAGACCACCAACAAGCTGGTAAATGACTTCCTGTACGCCACCCTTGTAAGGAACACGTCCTGCGATGCCTTCGGGAACAAGCTTTTTCACGTTGTCTACTCCGCCTTGGAAGTAGCGATCCTTAGAGCCATTTTCCATAGCTTCCAAAGAACCCATACCGCGATAGGTCTTGAACTTACGGCCGTTGAAGATTACTGTCTCACCTGGGCTTTCTTCACAACCGGCTACCAAAGAACCAATCATTACACTGTGACCACCAGCTGCAAGAGCTTTGACAACATCGCCTGAATAGCGCAATCCACCGTCGGCAATGAGGGGGATACCTGTGCCTTCCAATGCCTTTGCAACGTCATATACGGCTGAAAGTTGTGGAACTCCTACACCAGCTACTACACGAGTGGTGCAAATGGAGCCAGGTCCGATGCCAACTTTCACTGCGTCTGCGCCTGCTTCTACTAGCATCTTTGCAGCTTCACCAGTTGCGATATTACCAACTACGAAGTCTACTTCTGGATACTTAGCCTTTGCTTCTTTGAGTTTGTCTACCACACCTTTAGAGTGTCCGTGAGCAGTGTCAATGACAATGGCATCAGCACCTGCAGCAACAAGCGCGTCGATACGTTCCATCGTGTCTGCGGTCACACCTACGCCAGCTGCAACACGTAGACGACCTTTGGCGTCTTTGCAGGCCATGGGCTTGTCTTTAGCTTTTGTGATGTCCTTGTAAGTGATGAGACCTACTAATTTGCCATTAGCATCGATAACTGGGAGTTTTTCAATCTTATTCTGTTGGAGAATTTCACTTGCAGCTACCAAGTCAGTCGTGGTGTTTGTCGTAACGAGGTTCTCAGAAGTCATAACTTCGTCGATGGCCTTGTCGAGATTATGCTCAAAACGCAAGTCGCGGTTGGTGACGATGCCTACAAGGTGCATGTTATCGTCTACCACAGGAATACCGCCAATGTGATATTCAGCCATTAAATCGAGGGCTTCACGCACTGTCTTGCCACGTTTGATGGTGATGGGGTCGTAAATCATGCCATTTTCAGCACGTTTCACGATGGCTACTTGGCGAGCTTGGTCCTCAATTGACATGTTCTTGTGAATAACTCCGATACCTCCTTCGCGAGCAATGGCAATAGCCATAGGAGCTTCGGTCACCGTGTCCATGGCAGCGGTGACAAAGGGGATTTGAAGTTCAATGTTTCGCGAAAACTTCGTGCTGAGTGACACGGTTCGTGGGAGAACTTCAGAATAAGCTGGGATGAGAAGGACGTCATCGTAGGTGAGACCATCCATGACAATTTTGTCGGCAATAAAATTGGCAGTCATAAGGCGGTGAATGAAATTAAATTGCGTGCAAATTTACCTATTTCTCTCGACATAACAACGAGATTTCTTACTTTTTTATGGAAAAAATAGGATAGCTCGCTGAGGAAGCGATTTTGTACTTCATATAGATATATGGGATAGTTCGAAATTAAGGTGCAGATTGTCAGAGAAATCTCTAACTTTTCTGCCTATAAATGTTTCTCTTTCGGCACTTTTGTACCATCTCTTATGTGAGCGTTCACTAGCGTAGGGAAAGGGGGAGTTATTTTCGTGGCCATCTTCGTAAAAATGACTGAAGTAGGGTGGCTAGAGTCGGAATTCAGTAAAGAGGATGTATGCCGCCTTTGCTTTTAATCTCCGGGATTCCAAAGAATATGAAGTACAGGTAGTCGTGCTTCGCAGAGTTGTTCGGTGAAGGAACCAAAGTTTTTCTGTTTCGTTCTTAGCTTTCTCTTCTTATTTTCATAGGAAACTACAATTTCGATGAGAATGTTTGTGTTTGGTAAGGAGTAAGAGATAAATTACAATCTCATTTTCTAGTTTTTTTTCGTAATTTCACGTAATATACTATGCAATTTTATTATGTGTGAAATGTGTATATACTATTTCTGATTTGGTGTTTTCTTTATGTATCCATGCGCAATGCAAAAAAGTCTATCATCTACTCAAATTTGTAAGGTGGGTTTGATAAAAAGCTCTCTTAACGGCCTTTCTTTCGCTTAATATTGACTATAAAGTCCTTGTTGTTATCTATATTAATCTCTAGCAGTATATTTTGTAAGATGTAGAAAATCAGAAAGATAGTTCGTAGTACTCTTTGGGGTATCCTATATTTTTTCTGATACATGCGATTTGTTTCGGTTAAATGTGTAAATTTGCGTTGTAGACATAGCGAAATTGCAGTTTATCAGTCTTGAGCTGTGTAACAGGTTTTCCGCAAATGAAGAGCTACATTTCTTAGAATTGCTCCTCTTCTTAGATTCAAATATACAAATAATATACAGATACGTTATTCGCATGAAGAGATTTCTTGTTTCCGCTGCCATTATGAGTTCCGTACTCTCCATGATGGCTCAGAAAGTAACCTCTCCCGATGGGAAAATGGAACTTTCATTTAGTATCGAAAAGGGCCGTCCCACGTATGTACTCTCTATGGAGGGCAAGACTATTGTTGCACCTTCTCATTTGGGATATCAACTAAAAAAAGAGAAAGGTGACAAGAGTACAGATTTTGATTGGAAGCCTTCACGCGCCACTGATAAAGATGCTGATCGCAAAGCCGACTTCTTTAGCGGTTTTAGCCTTGTCAAGTTTGAAAACAACAGCTTTGACGAAACGTGGAAGCCAGTGTGGGGCGAGGAGAGTAGCATTCGCAATCACTATAATGAGTTGTTGGTGCAACTTAAACAGAGCAAGAACAATCGTTATTTGAATATCCGTTTTCGTTTATTCGACGATGGTCTTGGCTTTCGCTATGAATTCCCCGACCAAAAGGAATTGACCTATTTTGTCGTTGCGGAAGAATTGACAGAATTTGCGATGACCGGCAATCACACTGCTTGGTGGGTGGCTGGTGACTATGACACTCAGGAATTTGATTACCAAACTACTAAATTGTCTGGTATTAGAGGGCAGATGAAGTCTGCTATCACTGAGAACTCTTCTACGACACCTGCGGGCCCCACAACGGTGCAGACCGCGTTGCAAATGCGCACGGACGATGGCCTTTATCTCAATATACATGAGGCTGCGTGTGTGGATTATCCCACGATGCACTTGACTTACCAAGAAAACAACAACACTTTCGTAAGCCACCTCACACCTGACGCTCGTGGAGACAAAGGATATCTCCAGACACCTACGACCTCTCCTTGGAGAACTGTCATCGTAGGACGAAAAGCAACTGATATTCTCGCCAGTAGAATAACCCTTAACCTCAACGAACCTTCGAAGATTGAGGACACTTCGTGGATACATCCTGTAAAATACGTCGGAGTGTGGTGGGATATGATTACCGGACGTGGCAAATGGGCATATACAGATGCTGTGACGAGTGTTAAGCTGGGTGAGACTGATTATTCCAAACTTCCTTCTAATGGTAAGCATTCTGCCAACACGGCTAATGTGAAGCGTTACATTGATTTTGCGGAAAAACATGGATTAGATGCAGTGCTGGTGGAAGGTTGGAACGAAGGTTGGGAAGATTGGTTTGGACATCAAAAAGATTATGTCTTTGATTTCGTTACACCCTATCCTGATTTTGATGTCAAAGAACTCAATCGTTATGCTAAGGAAAAGGGAGTGAAGCTTATAATGCATCACGAAACCTCTTCGTCAGTTCGCAATTATGAGCGACACTTAGACCAGGCGTACCAATTTATGGTGGACAATGGTTATGATGCTGTCAAGAGTGGTTACGTGGGAGATATTGTTCCTCGTGGTGAGCATCACTATGGACAGTGGATGAACAATCACTATCTCTACGCAGTAAAAAAGGCAGCCGACTATAAAATCATGGTCAATGCTCACGAAGCAACTCGTCCTACAGGTCTTTGTCGCACATATCCCAACTTGATAGGTAACGAAAGTGCACGAGGTACTGAATACGAAGCCTTTGGTGGTAATCAAGTGAATCACACTACGATTCTCCCATTTACACGCTGCATCGGTGGTCCTATGGACTATACACCTGGTATCTTCGTCATGGATATCTCCAAGATGAATCCAAGCAACAATAGTCGCGTACGTTCAACCCTCGCTCGCCAGTTGGCACTCTATGTCACATTGTATAGTCCACTTCAGATGGCAGCTGATGTGATTGAGCACTATGAAGCTCGTCCCGACGCATTCCAGTTTATTAAAGACGTAGCAATTGATTGGGACAAGAGTTTATACCTAGATGCAGAACCAGGAGAATATGTGCTAACAGCGCGTAAGGCAAAAGGGAAAGATGAATGGTATGTGGGTTGCACAGCTGGCGACCATGGTTATAAGACCAATCTTTCACTAGATTTCCTCACCCCTGGCAAGAAGTATCAAGCCACCATTTATGCAGATGCTAAAGGAACAGCTTGGAACAAAAAGCCAGAAAGCTATACTATCAAGAAGCTACAAGTGACCAACAAGACTGTATTGAAAGATTTGGTCGCAGGAGTTGGTGGTGGTTTTGCTATCTCTATCAAATAGTATCAGAGCATCGTGTTCAAATAAGATACATCTCGGCGCAGACACCGCTATGCAGGTGCGCTTCGCCCAAAATACAAAGTAGGTTTTTCAAACTAAAAGTCTAAACCATATATGCATAAGCAATTTAAATCTGTAAGTCTTATGACGCTGTTGATGGCGCTTCCTTCAGGAGCTATGGTCGCTGCTAACACCCCTTCCGAGAGTGTGGCAGTGCAACAGCAGCAGTCTACAGTGGCCAAGGGTACTGTGAAAGACGCAAACGGCGAACCACTCATTGGTGCGTCAGTGATTGTGAAAGGTTCTGCCAACGGTGCAGCAGTAGACACCGAAGGTAACTTCACAGTAAAAGGAGTCAAGAAGGGGCAAATTCTCCGTGTCTCTTATATCGGCTATGAGAGTTTCGAAGTGAAATGGGAAGGCCAGCCTCTTGACATCGTACTGAAGCAAATAGAAAACAGTCTAAACGAAGCGGTTGTCATCGGTTATGGTGTTGCAAAGAAGAACGACATGACCGGTTCTGTGACTGCCATCAAGCCAGACGAGAAAAATAAGGGTGTTGTTGTCAACGCTCAAGATATGATTCAAGGTAAAATCGCGGGTGTCAATGTGACCACAAGCAGTGGAACTCCTGGTGCAGGTGCAACTATTCGCATCCGTGGTGGTTCTTCTTTGAATGCTTCCAATGATCCGCTGATTGTGATTGATGGTTTGGCCATGGACAACCAAGGTGTGAAAGGTCTTTCCAACCCCCTCTCTATGGTGAACCCTGCCGACATTGAAAGTTTCACAGTACTTAAAGATGCTTCTGCAACTGCTATCTATGGTAGCCGTGGTTCCAATGGTGTCATCATCATCACCACGAAGAAAGGTCGTAAGGGCTCTCGTGCGAAGGTGAGCTATAATGGTAGTGTTACCATCAGTCAAAAGCACAAGACGCAAGAAGTAATGACTGGCGACCAATTTGTAGACTTTGTCAAAAGTTACTACGGAGAGGACTCTGATGCATACAAAGCCCTTGGTGTGACCGAGAACAATGAGCAAAAGTTCTACAACACCGATTGGCAAAAAGAAATCTATCAAACTGCTTTGTCGTTTGATAACAATGTCACTGTAACAGGTAGCATCAAAAATGTGCCATTCCGCGCAAGCTTAGGTGCAACCAACCAAGAAGGCATCCTCCGTACCTCAGATTTCGACCGTTACACTGCTAGTTTGAACGTAAACCCCTCGTTGCTTGAAGATCACTTAAAGGTGAATCTCAGTGCGAAGTATATGTATGCGAAGACAACTTACGCAGATGGCGGAGCCGTAGGTGCAGCAGTTGGCATGGACCCCACAAAACCGGTGCGCTCATCCGATGCTCGCTACAAAAACTTTGGAGGTTATTTCCAATGGTTGCAAAATGGTAGCGTGCTTGGTGATAGCCAATGGCCAGAAACAAAGATTGATCTCGCAACAGCTAACCCTGTTTCGATGCTCGATTTGAAGAATGATGTGGCAAAGTCTCACGCTTTTGTCGGCAACATGGAGTTAGACTATCAAGTGCATGGCTTTGAAGACTTGCGCTTGCACATGAACATGGGTGCTGACGTATCTGGTGGTCGCCAAGACACAGAGGTGACCCCTGCTTCAGGCACAAATACTTACTATGGCTACAATGGTTGGGAGAAGATTGACAAATACAACCTCTCCTACAATGCCTATGCACAATATAATAAGACCTTCGATGAGGTGCACCACTTCGACATCATGGCAGGTTATGAGTGGCAACACTTCTATCGTAAAGGAAAGAGCTATGGTTCTGGTGTATATCCTGAAACCAACAACAATGCTGGCCTGCGTGGTACACCTTATCAAGAGAAAGTAGGAAACTGGAAGACAGAGAATTATCTCGTAAGTTTCTTTGGACGTGCCAACTATGCTCTCCTCGACCGCTACCTCTTCACAGCAACTTTCCGCTATGATGGTTCAAGCCGCTTTGAAAAGCACTGGGCAATGTTCCCATCTTTTGCATTTGGCTGGAAAATCAACAACGAAAAGTTCCTTAAGAAGGCTGAATGGCTCAGTGATTTGAAGTTGCGTTTGGGTTATGGTCAGACAGGTCAACAAGAAGGCATCGGTGACTACAACTACTTTGCTTCTTACAACACAAACTTAGTTGCTGACTCTTACTATCCTCTCGTAGGTACTGGCAACATAGACCGTCCTAACGCTTACAACCCGCAACTCACTTGGGAGACTACAACCACCTATAATGCAGGTTTTGACTTTGGATTCTGGAATCAACGCCTGTATGGTAGTCTCGATTACTACTATCGTAAGACTACCGACCTCATCAATACGGTTGACGTGCCAGCTGGTTCCAATTTTAAGAACCGTGTGACGAGTAATATCGGTTCGCTTACAAACACTGGTGTGGAACTTGCTCTTAACTGGAAGGCTATCTCCAAGGAACATTTATTCTGGGAGCTGGGTTTCAATGCCACTTACAACAAAAATGAAATTACTGAGCTAGTTGGTGGTACAGGAGAAAGCTATTATGTGCCTACTGGTGGTATTTCAGCTGGTACTGGTGGTAACATTCAAGCACATGCTGTGGGACATCCTGCTAGTAGCTTCTTCGTTTATCAGCAAGTCTATGACAAGAATGGTGTACCCCTCGAAGGTGTCTATGTAGACCGCAACGGAGATGGCAAGATTAACAATGCCGACAAGTATTTCTATAAGAATCCTATGGCTCCTTGGACTGCAGGTTTCACCTCCAAGGTACAATATAAGCAATGGGACTTCGGATTTAGCTTGCGTGCTTCCCTTGATAACTACGTTTACAACGATCTTGAGGCCCGTTCTGCCAATGTTTCCACAGTGTTTAGTAAGGGTTTCTTGAGCAACCGTCCCGTTTATAGTCTCCAACCTCGCTGGGCTACTGATGACAACGTGTTCTCTGATCGCTTTGTTCAGAATGGTTCATTCCTCCGCATGGAGAATATCACCCTTGGTTACTCATTTGAGAACCTCTTCAAGGGAGCGAGTTACGAAGGAATCAATGGTCGTCTCTACGTTACTGCTAGCAACGTCTTCACACTCACCAAGTATAAGGGCTTAGATCCCGATGTGTTTGGCGGAATCGACAACAACGTTTATCCTCGTCCTTTCAGCATCCTGGCTGGTGTGTCGCTCAATTTCTAACTCTTCACATAGCATAGTCATATGAAACTATATATTAAATCCCTCCTTCCTGTTGCAGCAGTTGCGCTCAGTTTGGGACTTACTTCCTGCGTAGGTGATTTGGACGTGAAGCCCATTGACCCTAGCACCAATATGACCGTCAATCCTCAGAACCTCTTCAATAAGTGTTACGCCAATATGGCTGTAGCTGGTAATGGAGGTGCCAATGGCGATTCAGACATTGATGGTATCGATGGTGGTACTTCTGGTTTCTTGCGCCAACTCTTCAATTCTCAAGAACTTACCGCTGACGAAGCAATCAGTGCTTGGGGTGACGAAGGTGTGCAACCTCTCAATAAAAACCAGTGGAACTCTGAGCATCCCTTCTTGCGTGGCTTCTACTATCGTCTGTTCTTTGGTGTTACCATGTGCAACCACTATTTGGAAGTTGCTTCAAACTATGACGCAACGATGACTGCCGAAGTACGCTTCCTCCGCGCGCTCTATTATTACTATCTCATGGATGGTTGGGGAAACATTGGTTTCCGCACAACTGTAGGTTCGGATAAGCCTGCACAGATGAGCCGTGCTGATCTTTACAAGTGGATTGAATCAGAGTTGCTCGCTGCTGAACAAAACATGGCAGCTGCAAAACCCGAGAAGGACACTGAAGAAGGTTATGGTAGAGCCGATAAGGCGGCTGCATGGTTGCTTCTCTCTCGTCTCTATCTCAATGCAGAAGTTTATACTGGTAAAGCTGAATGGGCAAAGGCCAAAGAATATGCTAAGAAGGTCATGGACTCTTCTTATAAGCTCCACACCGGTAGTACAGTGAATGGATGGACGGCTTACCAACAACTCTTCATGGCAGACAATGGTAGCAACGGTGCTTCTGAAGAAGCTGTCCTTGCCCTCCTGCAAGATGGTGAGAAAACCACGTCTTATGGTACTTCACTCTTCCTCATGGCTGGTGCGTTCAATGATGACATGAACGATGCACAGTTCATATCTGGCAACAACACAACTGGTAAATGGGAAGGCCATCGTGCGCGTCCCGAGCTCGTAGCTAAGTTCTTCCCACAAGGAAATGCACCAGAAGTGACAACAGCCGACATGCAACAAGCTGCTGGTGACAACCGCGCTCTTTTCTGGGGTAAGGATCGTACGCTCAAGATTGCTGAACCCACAAAGTTCAAACAAGGCTATAGCGTGACGAAGTTCAACAACTATCGCACAGATGGTGCAAAAACTAAGAACTCCCTCTTCCCCGATGCTGACTTCTTCTTCATGCGTGCTGCTGAGGCATATCTCACTTATGGTGAAGCCGATGCGCGTTTGAACGGAGGCACCACAAGTTCTGAGGGTACAGCTGCAATCAACAAGGTTCGTGCTCGTGCAAAGGCTAGTCAGCTTACTAGCTATTCGCTCATAGAAATTCTAGATGAATGGTCTCGCGAGTTCTACTTTGAGGGTCGTCGTCGAACAGACCTCATTCGTTTTAATCGTTTCGGTGGTAACAACAATTACAATTGGGCTTGGAAGAGTGGTGTAGCCACTGGTGCAAACTTCAGCAAGGACATGAACCTCTTCCCATTGCCTAACACTGAAATCAATACGAATTCTAATCTCAAGCAGAATCCTGGTTATTAATCCTTCAAGCACATCACTGATATGAACAAGATATTCACTATGGGACTCGTGCTTTTCACTGCCACTAGTCTCTTCACCGCCTGCGCTGATGATAGGGATTCCAATCCTACCTTGGTACAACCCACCGAGTTCGTACTTAACACTCCGGTTTATGCTAACCAACTGCTTGACCTGCGCGCGTCTAAGCATGTAAGTCTCGATTGGTCGCAGCCTAATGCCACTGACAAGGGAGCACCCCTTGCTGGTGTTGGATTTTATGCTATCCAAGTTTCCAAAGATGGCAACTTCACAACTTCTGTAGCGCAAGCCGCTGCTGATAAGACTGGTAAAACCGTAGCAGACTACATTGAACTCGAAGAAAAGTACTACAGCACGGCTGTAGACGTCAATGCAGAAGCGCTTGACAAGGCTTTGAACACGCTCTATGCGTGGGAAAATGAGTCAGCGATGCCTAAGAAACTCAATTTGCACATCCGTGTCTATGCACATTTCGCAGGAACTAATAACCCCGTTGAAGACGGTTCTGTAAGCATAGCCTCAAATGTTGTGAAGGTGCAAGTCGCTCCTTACTACATTGAATTGAGTGACGCTCCTGTTGCGCTCAACTACATTGTAGGTCAAGATGTTGCCGGTTCTTGGAGCAATAATGTTGCAGATGCCGGCAAGGGACTTCTTCCTTTCTTCCCCATCGCTAACGCTAACTACGACAAGAAGACAGGCTTAGGAAGTGTAAGCTATACTGGTTATTTTGCTGACAAGGCAGAGTTTAAGGTATTCTCTCCCAAGTACAGTGCTGATGGTAACAGCTTTGCTTGGGATTATGCTTACGTTGGTGTAGAAGGCACTCCTGGTACTGCACGTTATCGTGATGGTGGTGATGATGGTCCCAATGTCACAGCGCCTAAGGCTGGTTATTACACCATTGTCATTGACAATGTGAAGCATACCTTCACGATGACCGAAGCAACTGAAATCGATGAAAGCGAAAAGGGTAGTATCGGTATTGTGGGTGAGTTCAATGGTTGGGGTAATGACGTTGTCATGACTGCTGCATCTACTGCTGCCAACGCTAAGAACCACGTATGGACTGCTGAACTTAAGCTGGAGAATGCTTCTGAAGTTAAGTTCCGCGCTAACGCGAAATGGGATTTAAGTTGGGGTTCTGCTACTGTGCTTCCCTATGGTGTAGCCACCAAGGGTGGTCCAAACATGAAGCTCAAGAAGGGAACCTATAAGGTTTACTTCAACGACCTCACAGGACAATACAACTTCATCCAACAAACAGCCCAATAATCGTTATCGAATCTCCCTATGTCTCTAGTCTAAATGCTTTCCTTTTATGGGAAAGTATTTAGGAGGGCATAAAGGTATTTACTTTCTAACACTTAATTCTTATGTTGAAACCTCTATTCCTAGGACTTGCGATGACGACCCTCGTCGTAGCATGTACTGAAGATTATACAGACTGGGCTTCTCCTCAAACTCACGCCCAAGGTGAGTCGAAGAGCATTACGGCCACCATTGATAGTGTCAAGGCGATTGATATGAATGGGCTAGATGTTCAAGGACCTAACCCTACGGTCACAGTACTTAAGTCTACAGTGACAGGTGCGCCTCGATCTGCTTTTTCTTATCAAATTACCCTCACTCCAGCTGAAGGATTGTCTGGCGATCAGAAGGCCACAGTCCTTACTGCTGACTCTTTAGGTAATGTTTCTCTTGAGGAACTCCAGACAGCCGTTCGTTCGTATTATGGTAAGGCACCTCGCCAAAGAAAGCTCAATGCCAGTGTAGTAGCATTAGCCAACATCAACGATGAGTCTTATCGTTTTGATGGAGAAACAGCCGTTCGCTTCACTCTTACTGCTCCTAACTACTCTGAGTATATGGGTGTTCGTGTCAAGGGAGTAGCAGTGGCTAACCTCTCAACTATTGACTTTGATGGATTCTATCAAGGTTTTGCTCGCATTAGCTCTCCTTTCCGTCTCACATATACTTATCGTAATGAGATTGTTGACCTTGGGGCAAATAGTTTCGCTTTGCTTGATGGTGACTTTGATGCAGATGCGCAACAGAACATTGTAGCTCCTGCTGCAGGACTCTATTACCTACGTGCTGATCTCAAAGATGCCACTAAGCAAACTCTTGCTCCTGTGGCAATCTCTAAGGTGGGTATGATAGGTGGCTTCAATAGTTGGGCTGGCGACAGTGAGCTCACTTACAATGCTGCCGAAGGTTGCTACAAAGCAGAAGTAAAATTCCAGTCAGCTGGCGAATTTAAGTTCCGCTTCAACGGAGGATGGGACATCAATCTCGGTGGTTCGTTGAACAATCTTACTTTCGGCGGTGCAAACCTCAAGGCCGATGCTGGCACTTATGTCGTTCGTCTCTATCTCGAACAACTCAATGGTCGTGGCATTTATGCCACTCTCACAGCGAAATAAGCACAGAGGACAATCGTTGCCTTACGTTTTATAGCAGAATGTATCCCAACCTTTGTCCTGTCTCTAGCACTGCAGGAGCTTGCCTCCTATAGCATTTCCTATGAGCGGATGTGTCTTTTGCGGCACATCCGCTCTATTTTCTAATATATCACTAGGTGGGCACGACAGACGAAGGGACTTTTGATCTCACATTTCCGTTGTGTCACCAATCATTTTTACATACGTATGAAGAATTCTCTACTTCTCCTCGCCCTTTTTGCTGGAGTTTCTCTTCAATCTCAAGCACAAGGTTGGCCCGATGCCTATGAAGGGGTCATGCTGCAGGGCTTTTATTGGGACTCGTTCAACGATTCGCGTTGGACAAAGCTCGAAGCCCAAAGCAGCGAAATTGCGCCATACTTTCAACTTATCTGGGTGCCCCAAAGTGGAAACTGCAATACGAACGATAATGTGATGGGTTATCTTCCCGTCTATCTCTTTAACCAAAACAGTTCATTCGGCACTGAAGCTGAATTGCGTTCGATGATTAAGACCTACAAGGCGAAAGGCACTGGCATCATAGCCGATGTTGTCATCAACCATCGCAACAATCTCGGTGTGAACGGTGCGTGGACCGATTATCCTAAAGAGACCTACAAAGGTGTAAATTATCAGATGTTGCCCAGCGATATCGTAGGCGACGACGATGGTGGTCAGACGGCAACGTGGGCAGCAAGCCATGGTCAGACCTTGAGTAGTAACAAAGACACGGGCGAAGGTTGGCCTGGATGTCGCGACATAGACCACAAAAGTGACAATGTGCGCAACAACTACAATGCTTATCTCAAGTTTCTTCTTGAAGACCTAGGCTATACAGGGTTCCGCTACGATATGGTCAAAGGCTTTGCTCCTGAGTATGTGGCTCAATATAACCAAGCAGCTCAACCACAATTTAGTGTGGGAGAGTATTGGGACAATAGTACTGCTACCAAACTTTGGGTCAATGGTACCAAAGTCAACAACGTACCGCAGTCTGCAGTCTTTGATTTTCCCTTCCGCTACACCGTGCGTGATGCTGCTAATAGCGGAGATTGGAGTAAACTTGAGAATGGTAGTAATGCCCCTCTCATCAATTCTCGCCAATTCCGCCAATATGCTGTGACTTTTGTGGAGAATCATGACACCCAAACGCGCAGTGCTAGCGAACCACTCGATCCAATCAAGAAAGACACCCTAGCTGCCAATGCTTATCTTTTGGCAATGCCAGGCACTCCTTGTGTGTTCTATCGTCATTGGCTCGACCATAAGCAGGCTATTAAGGCGATGATTGAGGTGCGTCGTGCAGCCGGTGTGGTAAACACATCTGTTCCAACCATCGTGTCGCGTGAACCCAAACAATATGTCGTTTCGGTGGCGGGCACCAAAGGCACTTTGCTCTGTGTTCTAGGCGATGAGGCTGAAAACTATGCACCCGACGCAACACAATATGTCAAGGTGCTCAGCGGTCAGCACTATGCTTATTTCCTTTCTCGCAGTACTAATACACTCTTGTTGGATAAACCTTCGGGAGAATACGAAGCTGCGTTTACTGCAAAGGTGACCAGTGTGTCAGAAAGTAAACAAACGCTAGTCTATACCACTGATGGCACTGTTCCTACTGCTCAATCTTTGCGTGTACCCGCTGATGGAAACATCAGCATCACTCAAGATGCTACGTTGCAAGTGGGTGTTCTTTCTGCAGAAGGGGAAGTTTCCAATGTGGTATCGCGCACCTATACCATTCGTCCTTTTGTAGAGCATACAGCAACCATTTATGTGCGTAACGAAAACAACTGGAATTCGCTCAATTTCCACGTTTGGAACAACAAGAGCAACAACAATATGAATGGTAATTGGCCTGGTAAAGTCATCACGGACACGAAAGAAGTCAAAGGATATACCTGGTATTACCAGACCTTTGACGTTACTTCCAAGGATTATTTCGTGAATGTGGTCTTTTCTACCGAAAATGGGTCGCCACAATCTGTCGATGTCACTGAGATCACAGGCGATTGCTATTTCGTAATCACCACCGAACAGCGCGGAGGAAAGTATGTGGTGCGTGATGAAACGGATGTAATCACACATCTTTCTCCCTTGCGTCCAACGGTTCGTCCCAACGTCTGGTTCAACGTTCAAGGACAACGTGTGGAGCAACCGCAAGCAGGACAAATTTATATCAACGCACAAGGACAGAAACGAATGTTCTAATGTGCTTGCAATAGGAATATGTTTCTCTTATTACAAAGCTTACAATTCCGTTTCATTGAGAAAACTTTACACTCTAAGCACGACATTTTAACATGTCTACGAGTGTCATTCTCTCTCATGGGCTATATACGCGATTCTCAGGCAAGATCTTGCACTCTATTGAATGAGATTTCGCGTAACTCTCATAGTTTGGCACCATTTTCTCCGACGTTTTCTAGATTTTCTCCGACGTTTTTGAGATTATCTCCGACGTTTTTGAGATTATCTCCGACGTTTTTGAAATTATCTCCGACGAAAATGTGACCAACTCCCAAGTTTGAGAACAAATCATAGGAAGAATTCCTCTGATTTCTTGTTGAATATCGAAGGTTTTAACCAAAGAACGGAATACTGTACTTGATGAGCAAGAGTTTCATCCATTAGTAGCCTCATAGTGCTGTGCTAGATGGAAGGAAACTCTTGCTTTTTTTGTGGCTGACAATTAACAATTACAGAAACAAATTTACGCGGTTATCTAAGTGGAATCTCAAAGAGTGGATAGCGATGAAGGGATGTTATTTGATGGATTTATAAACAAGAAACGACGCGCCCACTGGCGCGTCGTTTTGAATTCTAACAAAATGTTAGAAGTGGTCCGTTCTAGAAGGAACGAACCGTACGGATAACGATTGCAAAGTTCGGAGTTTTGCCTTATACTTCCAAATAATTTTTTATGCTGTACAGCATAAAACCGAAGAATTGAGAACAAATCTTGCGGTTTGTCGCAGTTTTTTCTGCCATAATCTTAGATTTTGGCTCCTCTTTGCGCTACGATTGGCGAAAAATAGAGTAGAAAGGCTTAAGAACTTGCGCTACCTCGAGAGATTTGTATGAGACTATTCTTCAAGATATATGAAGTTAGTAACAATTGTAGGACAAGTTGCATTGTAATCTGCGAAGCTACTTGCAACACTCGAGGAAGGTGGAGGATTAAATACGGTCGAGCACGAGAGAAATCAGCGTGTCGATGCTGTTTTTGTAGTTGGGAT
>QWCO01000109.1_pt1 | contig 42294 bp, 42 predicted proteins | sample 1972611 | NCBI WGS metagenome assembly QWCO01 (sample SAMN09866706, study PRJNA288562) | Human oral metagenome isolate term1_saliva, whole genome shotgun sequencing... | reverse complement strand
AATGAGGTAAGAGGAACAGTAGCAGAAGTGATCTATGATCTGTATAGAAATAATGACTACGAACTCAAAGATATTGGATATGTTATCAAGAAATAATTGATAGCTTTCTTAAAGGCTGATGATATTCAGCCTTTTTTTATAATGTCTTATTTTGGTCTTAGTTTTTTGCTTTTTTTGATTTTATAATTATACTTAGGTATATTTTATGTTAGCTAAGAGTGATGCCAGAGGGAAAGAAGCTAGATCAGATTCAATCACAAAAGACCAAATTAGAAAAGGATTTGCAATCTTTTGCTCAAGAGGCAAAAAATCTGAATAAAGAGTTGAAAGAGCAAAAACAAAAAGACATTCAACAGTCCTTTTCTATACTTGAAAAGAGTGTTCAGTCTGCTTTAGATTCAGAACTTGCTAACGCAGAAGCGATTATCCAGCTCCAAAATGAAATCAATAATTTAAAAATAAGGTATGCAGAGGTTCTTTCTTCATCACAAGAGGAAACAGCAAGTCTTACTTCTGTTATAGAAAATATGAGTTATGGTAATAATGAACTTATTACTTTACATTATCTTGAGGGGACTCCGTTGAAGTCAACCATGCTTTCTGTGATGTGAAATGCTGAATTTGATACCTACCCAGAATTAAAAGACAAGTCTCCAGAGCAAAGGTTAGAAGTGATTTTTAGAAAAATTAATATTGTTTTAACAAGGTTTTATACTAGAAAATTAAATCTGACTCCTGATCAACCTTTGCCAGACTATTTGACAAAGACAATAATTCCAGCAACAGAACGATATTTGATAAACCTTTTAAAAGAAGCAGGGCATGATACGAATGTCAATTTTCTTTGAAATTTGTCGGAAATGAGTTTTGATAAACTTTGAGATCTCTTCTCAGGAGTAAAAACTTTCTCAGAAAAATTTACTCAACCTTTTACTCAAGGAAAAGCTCTTTTGAATTTTTCAGATTTTCTTGCTTTACCAAAGAATACAAACCAGCTCCAAAAGCTAAAAGATCCTTATGAACTTTATAGTAAGGTTTTACAAAACGAGATTTGGACAAAAAATATTGTTTCTGAAAAATTCAAAGGAAAGCAAAAAACAGAAAGTATCATTCTCAATGAGATTACTTGGGAGCAATTTTGATTGACATGATTGGATAGCGAGCAATCTCCAGAGGATTTGCAAGCAGTATTGGAAAATGGAAAACAAAAAATTCAACAAGAACTTTGATCAATACAAATGGAAAATAGTCCTACTACGGTTAAAAAAATTCTTGGAATCTTAGAAAAAACGGATACTTTCTTTGAAAAAACGCAGTTAATCAATAATCATCTTTTAGATCAAATGGATACATTTTGAAATGCAACACAGGCTTTAAAATCAACTTTTGGTTTTGATATTTGGAAACAACTAAAAAAAATACCAGTCATAGGGGGGATTTTGAATTTTGTTTTTAGTTTACTTTGATTTTCTGGAGGGATTGAAGGATTAGAAAGAGCTTGGAAAAAAAGGAGAATTGATAGAGATCTTAAACAGCCACAGAAGGAATATATTTCCGAAACGTTTAAGTCTTACATAACAGCTAAGCAAGTAGAAGATACGACAGCAAAGACCGTAGTAGAAAATTATAAGTTGAAAGTGTCTGAGGATAAACTCTCAAAATTTGCAATTGATTTGCCTCTCATTAAGGAGCAAATTTCTCAGAAAATAAAAGAAAATCCTGAACTTATCAATCTTTCAACCTTAAAGAACGTGAAGTTTAATTGACAATTCGATGGAAAGGACTTTGTAGAAGAAATTAAAGAAAATGGAAAGCTTAGCTTAAAACTCAAAGATTCACTTTCTGAAGAGCAAAGAGCTATTTTTGTAGAAGCATATACCAAGATGATGTTAGAGCATTTTGCTGATTCAAAACATTCAGAAACGCTCAATAGTTTAGAGAACGCTGATGCAATGGCTTTCGCGATGATTTCGGGTATTACCATTGATAAGGATAAGGTAGTTGATGGAATAGAGGCTCAAGTATTACTCCCCTCTCAGTTTTATGATCAACCAAAAGATAATAAAATGGATCAAAATGAGGCTTTTAGTTCTACCAAAGAATCTGTAGTAAAATATGGGAATACTCCAGCAGTAAGAAATAATAATCCTGGAAATATTATGGATACGACATTTTGAGGAAAAAAAGTCCCAGGAGAAAGATTTACAGTATTTGATTCTCCCCAAGAATGATTTAATGCGCTTGTTGCAAAAATAGATAATATTAAAGCTGGAAAAAGTCAAAGATACCAACCAACAATGACTCTATTGTCTTACATACAAAAATATGCTCCAGAATCAGATAGTAATAAGCCAAGAGAATATGCACAAAATATTGCTAAGTATATTTGAGGAATAACAATAAATACTCAAATAAAAGATATTGATTCTACTAAATTAGCAAGTGCTCATTCTAAATTTGAAGATGGAAATATGTATAAGCAACTAACAGATTTATGAATTATAAATAATATTACATAAAAAACTCTGAAGATAATTCAGAGTTTTCTTTTGTTTTTTTATGAAAAATAATTAAACCAAAGTATTTGAAGCATGACCTGTATTTTTAATACTAGGTTGCATGGTTTTCATGTTGTTTTCCCAACTTGCAGGACAGGCGTGTCATTTATTTTCAGTAACAAATTTAAGACCATAAAGTTTTCTTACCAGTTCTTTTGCGCTTCTTCCTACGGGATCGGTATGAATTTCAATGGTTTTCAAGACTCCTTCTGGAGAGATGATAAAGGTTCCTCTTTCAGCATTTCAGCTTTCTTTATTGAGAATTCCAAAATATCTTGAGAGAATTGTAGTCCTATCACTTACCATCCTGTACTGAAAATCCTTTAGCATTTCTTCTGATTCAATTCGAGATTTATGTGAAAAAACTGAATCTACACTAACTCAAAGAACTTCCACATTTCCCATAGCTTTGATTTCTTCAGCCTTTTGATTGAGGTCTTTAAGCTCGGTTGGGCATACAAAGGTAAAGTCTGCAGGATAGAAGAAAAGAACAAGCCATTTCCCTCTAAAAGATTCTACGTTTTTTTGTTCTACTTCTTGAGTTTCTGGATTATAAAAAGTGAGTGTAAAATTGGGAATCTGATCTTCGATTCTCGCAAAATTTGAACATTCACAGTGTTCACAGCTACAAAGGTTTTTTGTTTCCATAATAGAAATGTTAAAATATAAATATATAAAGTATATAGTGATTTTTTGTATGAATACAAGAATAATTCTTATTTTTTATAGTATAAAAAGAAATTGCTTTTCTCTTGAAAATAAGTAGGATTTAGCTACCTTAAAACTGAAGTTTTATGTTTGTTATAATCATATTATGAAAGATGTATTAAAAAGACTTGTGGTTATTGCTATTTTTTGACTTTTTTCTGGATATTTAGTTTATTCACTTTTGATTAACAAATCTTTAGTTCAGCCTGAATATGCCAATGTAAATACTTTATTTTATATTGTTCTGATAGTACTTTCACTTTATGTATCAGTTTTTTATGGATTATATCCAGTTCATATTAAATTTAGTAGAGCAACCCTTTTTGTCCTCTGACTTTCTGCAATTATTATGGGGAAGACAGTTTTTCTCAACGATCCAATAAATAGTATTTATTTTTGAGATTTAAGTTGTGTTTTGGGTGTTGTATTGCTTATTATTTGACCTACAAATCTTATTGTAACGTCAAAAGTAAAAAAAGTAAAAGAAGATAAAAATTTAGAAATTATTGAAGTATAATCTTATAACAAGGAGAATTTTTATTTTAAAAAACAGTAAATAATTTTTAATTCTCCTTAATTGTTTAATAAAAAATATTGATTTTAGTGAGAAAATCCTTACATTATTCCCTGCAGTTAAGCCTAGGTGATGGAACTGGTAGACATGCTAGACTCAAAATCTGGTGGCTTCACGGCCGTGCGGGTTCAAGTCCCGCTCTAGGTAAAGACTAAAAGTCTGATGAAATATTCAGATTTTTTTAATGAAAAATTTTTACTTAAAATTCTAGTTGCTTTTTTATAAAAAATAACTACATATACTCTAGTTGGAATTGGTTTTTATCTTCATTTTTTATGTAGATGGATTTAAATAAGGTGATGCTTATTGGAAGATCAACAAGCACATTACAAGTAAAAATGATTGAAAGCACACAGAGTGCAGTTGTTAACTTTACTATTGCAACTAATAGAAAATATAAAAATAAAGAAGGAAATATTCTTGAGGATGCAGAGTATCACAGATGTGTTGCTTATGGAAATACTGCAGAGCTTCTCTGAAAATATCTTACAAAAGGGAAAAAAATCTATCTTGAGGGAAAATTGAGGACTAGAAAATGGCAGGATACAGAAGGACATGATAGATTTTCTACGGAAATTATTGTTGATAACTTTATTTTCCTAGATACTAAGGTTACAAGTTCTGATGAAGTAAGTATGGATATGACTCCAAACTTTGATGATGAAGTTCCTTTTTAAAAAATAGGTAAAAAGTTCTTAATTCTTAATCTCTAATTGATATGTCTTTTAAGCAAAAAATAGTAAAATTCTGATTAGAAAGTTTTGATTTGTTTGCATTTTTGGTATTGGTTTTTGGTGTAATTTTATTTATTAGATTTTTTATTGGAACTCCTTATACAGTAGTTGGAGTAAGTATGTTGCCTACGTTTGAATCTAGTGACTGGATTGTTGTGGAAAAACTTACTCAGAGATTTTGAACTCTTCAAAGAGGGCAGGTTGTTGTTTTTGTTCCTCCAGGGAAAGATATACCTTATATTAAGAGGATAATAGGGCTTCCAGGAGAAATAGTAAAATTTGTAGATAATCAGACTTATGTTTGTAATGCAGATACGGCTCCTACAGAGGTTCAGGCTTCTAATGGTCAGTATTGTTTTAAGCTTGATGAAAAATATCTTTATCCTGGGGTAGAAACAATACCTCAGTGAGAAAAAACAGAATTTGAGGTTAGTAATGGTTATTTTGTAATGGGAGATAATAGAGGTCATACTTCTGATTCTCTTTCTTGTTTTGGACAAAGATGCTATCAGGGGGCGAATTATCTCGTTCCTTATGATCATTTGATAGGGAGGGTTGTGGTAAGATTATTCCCAACTTTTACTTCTTTTTAGTTCTTAAGAGGGAGAACTATGAAAATATTTTCAAATTTTGATACCAATCGGAAACAGGAGGCTTATCAAGAGGCTATAGAAAAGTTTTGAAAAGAAAGTGTATTAGTTTTGAATAAAAGTTTGCTTTTCTTTTTTTTAAAGGTAGTTTTTCCTTTGTTGTGATGGACAGTTGTTTTTGTATTATTGCAATTTCCTATCTATTTTAGTTTAGGAGAATTTTGAGTAGCTAAATATCTAGTGACGATAGTACTTTTTTTTATCTATTTATTTATGCTTTCTCCAATATTTAAGTATTATCTTGATTATATGATGGATTTTTCACTTGTTACTCCTGAATTTTTGACAAGATATAATCAGTCTTGAATGCTAAAAAGAGATATAAAATCTAGTTATGTAAAAAATATTAAGACAATTACTATTGAAAAAAATACGCTACGATATAATATTTTCGATAATGGAAACCTGATTTTTCTTTCTGAGTGAGATAGGGATAATGATGGAGAGATTGTGCTTCATTATATTCAGAATCCAGAGCAGGCGAAAAAGAAAATTGTAAGAATTATGAAGCTTTAGTTTCTATTATATTAAAAGATATGCAGAAAGAGATTTCACCAGCGATTCCTTATGATATGTATGAGTCTTCTCAGGAAATTGTAATTATCATGCCACTTTGATGAGTAAAGAAAGAAACACTTCAACTTAAAATTGAAGATTATAATTTATTTATTCAATGAGAGAGGTTTTTTATTTCATTGAAAGAAAACCTTCTTCCTGTAAAAGAGGAATGTTACTGGGGGGTAATTCAGCAGAGAATTGATCTTCCCCCTCAGGTATATTTTGATAAGATTCATAGTAAGCTTTCTCCAGAAAATATCCTTCAGATTGTTATTCCGAAGGTACTTATCCCTTCAAAGATAGATTTAGAAATTGAAGGATAATATTTTATAATATATTAAAATTCACTAATTCACTGAAAGGGTGAATTTTTTTAAAAAGAAAAATGTGTGTTGATTATGTTTTTTGAAATAAAATTCACTAATTCACAGAAAAAGTGAAAATATTTGCAAAAATAGAAAAATATAGATATACTTAAAAAGAAGTTCACTAAAAGTATGAATTTCACTAGAAGAGTGAATTTTTTATTTCAGATGGAGTTATTATGTTTGAGCATCCAGGAAAACTGCTTGTGAAATATCTTAATCAGCAATGACGGACGCAAAAGGCATTTTCTCTTCATATTGGAAAAAAAGTCAGTGAGATTAATGAATTGATAAAAGGTAAAAGGAATATTACAATTGCTTGGGATTTGATTTTTTCTCAGGTTTTTCAAACTCCTCAAAAGTTTTGGGTTCTCAAACAACTTGATTATGACTATCAGCAAGCATTAGCTAAAGAAAACACTAATTTTAATAAACTTTCTCAAACCAGTGAGACAACAATAAATAATAAAGTTAATGATGAAAAAAGAAATTCTAATTCCCAAAATTCAGAAGAATTCTTGATTACAAAAGTTTTTGAGTCGTTTTAATTGAATTTAAGCTTTTAATTGCGATCAGAAGTAAGGGAATAATATAAATTCTATATAATTAAAGTATAAATCTTTGAGTATAATATATAATTTTATTGTTTATGTTGATTTATGAAAGTTTAAAAAATTTTTGTTAAGTATTTAAATAAGGAAATAATATAAGATAAAACATAAATAAAAAGGTCTATTTGTTTATAAGCGGATAGTTTTTCTTATTTCTTTATTGAAAATTTTTAGTAAATAGCTACACTTTTTTCTGTTAATTTTACTTTACTTACGAGTGAAATGCGAGGAAAAACATTTAAACGAGAAAAAATAAGTCTGATTTTTGTCTTTGGAATGATTATTGGGTGAGGAATTACTTTTTGGAGAATGCAGACACTTTACGCTGATATGGATACCTTTCTTTCTGATGTTGGGAAGAAGTATTTTCGTATGGAACAAATTAGTCATCTTCTTTCTGGGGAATATTATGATCAGAAGGAATTTCTTAGTGGACAGCAAAAAATGATTGAAAGTGCAACAAAAGCTTTTGTGGATGGTTTAGGAGATCCATTTACTTCTTACCTTGATGTAGAACAGTTTTCTGGCTTACAAACAGAGCTAGAGGGCGAAGAGCAGATTGAAGGAATTGGTGCTGTTGTTGGAAAAAAAGATTATTATGTTCAGATAGAAGAAGTTATTAAGGATTCTCCAGCTTTTAAAGCAGGATTGCTTCCTCTTGATAGGATTGTTCTTATCGGAACTTGAGAAACAAAAGACCTAACAACTACAGAAGCTGTCCAAAAAATCAGAGGTCCAAAAGGAACTAAGGTTCAGCTTTTTATTGAAAGAATTGAAAAATCTGGCGAGAAAGTCTATTTCGAAAAGGAAGTCGTTAGAGATATCGTTGATGTTCCTTCGGTAAGATCAAAAATTCTGACTCAAAGTGGTGTGAAAATTGGATATATAGAAGTTTCAGTTTTTTGAGATAAGACGAATAAACTTTTCTCTAGAGCAGTGGTTGAATTAGTAGAAAACCAGGTAAAAGGGGTTATTCTGGATTTGAGAGGAAATGGTTGAGGACTTTTGGAATCAGCAGTTGATCTTGCCGGACACTTTTTGCCGAGTGGAGAGCTTATTACAAAGACAAAATATTCAACCTTTCAACCAATTGACTATGTTTCAAAGGGATTTTGAGAGCTAGGAAAACTTCCTATTGTGGTTCTTGTAGATGGACTGAGTGCGAGTTCAAGTGAAATTCTTGCTCTTGCTCTCAGAGAACAACTTAATGCTCCTATTCTCGGTATTCAGAGTTTTTGAAAAGGTTCAATTCAGACCTTGTATGAATTTAATGATGGAACTTCACTTAAATATACGATTTGAAAACGGTTTTGACCAAAGGGGACAACAATTGACAAAAAATGAATTAAACCTGATCTAGAGATTCCTTTTGATTTTACGGGATATATTGACAAGGGAGTAGACAATCAGCTTTTGAAAGCACAGGAACTAGTACTTACAAAAATTAAGAAATAATATTTTTAGTTTATAGCATATTTTGATGCTTCTTTATGGTAAACCGATTGCAGAAAAGATAGAAGCTGAACTCAAAGCCAAGGTGCAGTCTACTTTTTGAAATACTAAAAAATTTGTAGCAATTCTGTTTTTCTGAGATAATCACTCCTCTGCTGTCTATGTCAGACATAAGCAAAACTTCGGCTCAAGGATTGGACTTTCAACGCTTGTTTTTGGACAAGGACAAGAGAATCAGAGTCTAGATTTTCCTGATTTAAATCTGCTCCTTCAGCAAACAAAACGAGAAAAGAATCAGATTCTTTCTCTTATTCATCATCTCAACCAAGAAGAAGACTGTGTGGGGATTATTATTCAGCTTCCGCTTCCTCCTGAGCTTCAAGAATATAAAAATGAGCTCTTATCTGCGATCGCATCACACAAAGATATTGATGGGCTTTGATGAACGATGCTCGGAAAAAGTTTTTTTGACCTACTTGATTTTACACCTGCGACACCCAAAGCAGTAATGACTTTGCTTGATTATTATGATCTTGGAAATGTTCGTGGGAGGCAAGTTGCCGTGATTGGACAAAGCACCATTGTTGGTAAACCTCTCGCTTTAGAGTTACTCAAAAGAGGAGCTTTTGTTGCAACTTTTGATATTCGTAACACTCCTGAGGAGATTAGAGCTTTCTGTCAGAATTCTGATTATATTTTTTCTGGGACAGGGCAGGTTCATTTAGTCAATACTGGATTTTTGAGTACAAAAAAACAACAAATTCTGATTGATATTGGATATGGACATAAGAATGGGAAGCCAGTTGGTGATATTGATTTTGAAGCAGTAAAGCATCAGGTTTTACATATTACCCCTGTTCCATGAGGCATTGGCCCTCTCACGATTGCTTCATTATTTTCCAATGTTTTTGTGTTATGGAAGCAGAAATAGATACTGTCTTTTAACTTACTTTACTTTAATTTTAATCACTTCGTTTTATGAGCCATTTCTGATCTGCTCTTTGAAGAATTAGGTAAAAATAACCTCTAATTTCTAAACTTTTTGGCAATATTTTATTAATTAGTACTTCCTTGTGAGCTTTTTTTAGGTGTTGTGTATAGAAAAATTTTCCTCATTCATTGAAAGTTTTTCCCCAAATCATCCTAGAAATTACCGTAACCATCTGTGCTCTATTAATAAATTGCTTTGGCATAAAATTTGTTAGTGCAGTTTGATTAGGATGAATTCCCATAATGTTAAGTTGACAGACTTTTTTCATGGTGGCAATGTCTGCATTAGAAAATCAATTGGTATCTTTAAAATCACATGTTTTCTTCTCGTCAATCTCTATTCCAAGTTTATTACTTACGGAAAGAAGCATATGGGCAAATTGTAATCTTGTCATAGGCTTATCAAATAAAGTTTTCTCTTGCTCAGATAGAAATCCATGTTGTAGTGCTCGATCAAATGCTCATCTAAGTTCAGGAGGTAGTGTGTTTTTATTGTGGGTTTGATTAACAATATTCTGCTGATCTAGAATATGTTGTTCCTTCTCCAAAAAGTATCAAGAAAGAATATCCTCCTGATCAAAATCAATTGGTTGATGACAAAGTGATTTTAATATTACACTAGTTTGTGCTTCCGTTTTACCTTGATTCAAAATTGAAAAATCTAATTGACATGCTTTTATGCTTTTAACACGAATAGTAAGAGAAATAAGTTTTTCTTCGTTCGGTAAAAGAGAAAAATTTAGAATAGAGCTAGTTTTTTTCTTATTAGCATGCCATACTTCTATATCATCTCCACAGTTAGAAAAAGAAAGAGAAAGATTTTCTAATCAAGAAAAAGAGGAATTTTTAGTGATTAAATCCAGCTTAAGTTCACTAGAAAAAGTTATAGGAAGATTATTTGCGGTAAGAGAAAGTGTCGCGGTATTTCAGGTTGTTTGTGCAAAAACAATGCCAAAAAATGATACCAATCCGCTGATGAGAGCAAGAAAAATTTTTTTAGTCATTATCTAGAATAAAAAAATAAATATTATTATCCAATAAAAGGATAAATGTAAGGAAAATAATGTTTCTAAAACAAAAGTCAATATATATTTTAAGTATAATGATAACCTTTAGTTTGTATTTGTATTTAGAAATTCTTTAGACATTAAACTTAAAAATCATTACATCGCCATCTTGGACAATGTAGTCTTTCCCTTCTAGGCGAAGGAGTCCTTTTTCTCTTGCCTTAGACCGGGAACCAACTTCTAAAAGCCTTTCAGTATTGATTACTTCCGCTTTAATAAAACCTCTCTCGAAATCTGAATGAATTGCTGAGGCAGCTTGTGGGGCAGTTGAATCAAGAGGAATAGTCCAGGCTTTGGTCTCTTTTTCTCCAGTTGTGAAATAATACATTAATCCAAGCTGCTGGAAAGCAAGAGCAATCAGATCATCCAACGTAGGAATTCTTACTCCCTGCTGAAGTTCCAAAAGTTCAGTCAAAAATTCTGCCTTTTCTTCGTTGGAAAGTTCCATCATCTCTGATTCAATCTTTACACAAACAATGGCAACAGGAGCTTGAAGTTTTTCTTCAAATTCCTTTTTTAGATCTTGAGCATTCTGGATGTCTTCTTGAGAAATATTTAGTGCATAGACAAAAGGTTTTAGTGTTAAGAAATTATAGGATTTAATTAGCTTAAGTTCTTCATTTGAAAGCTCTTTTCTTATAGTGTTTGCAAGTTTTCCTTCTAAGAGTACACTTTGGATTTTTTCAAGGATTTCTGCAATCTTTTTATCTTCTTTATTTTGTGCTAATTTTGCTCTTTTTTGAAGATTCGGAAGGGTTTTGTCTATTTGTTCAAGATCTGCAAAGATGAGTTCAGTGTTGATAATTTCCCTATCTCTTAGGGGATCTACTCCCCCTTCTACATGGACAATATCATTGTCTTGAAAATATCTGAGTACTTGGACGATTGTATCAACTTCTCTAATATGTGAAAGGAATTTGTTTCCAAGCCCCTCACCTTTGCTTGCTCCTTTTACGAGTCCTGCAATGTCGACAAATTCAGTATTAGCATAGACGATTTTTTGACTTTTAGACATCTCAGCTAATGCTTCAACTCTTGGATCTTTTACATCAACAATACCAACATTCGGTTCTATTGTGCAGAAAGGAAAATTTTCAGCAGGTGCAGAATAGGATTTTGTTAAAGCGTTAAATAACGTAGATTTTCCAACGTTTGGGAGTCCAACAATTCCAATTTTCATTTCTTATTTTATAAAGAATAAATCTGAATTTCGACCTTGAGTGTAGGGAAATACTGGTGATTTACAAGGGAGAATCAAAGCAATTCAAAATTCGAAAATATTTTTCTATCTTTTATTTTCTAATTAAAAAAAATTAAACCCTTTTAGAAGTTTAATTCAAATTTGGACCCTATCGGAGTCGAACCGATCACCTCCTGCGTGCAAAGCAGGCGCTCTAGCCAAATGAGCTAAGGGCCCAATATTTTAATTCAAAGCATTCCCATTTCCAAATTCTCAAGAAACCTGATCTGCAGGATTTGAAAGACTAAAAACACCAAACACCATCAATATCCCTAAGATTACAAGTCACACCCCAGCTAAAACCACAGCATTTCTTGTTCCCCCAAGATTTCTCTCTGCTCGCGTATTCCTTCCGAAAGTTGCAACTAACTGATACGAATAGTAGCACATTACTGCCCCAGCCCCAGCCAATAACAATCCTCATATAATACGACCGAACATAGCGATAATGAGTAGCGATAAATAGCGGATAACGGGACTCGAACCCGTACAAACAGAGCTGAAGTCTGCTATGCTACACCAACTACATCATATCCGCACAACCTTGTGTTTATGATGACAGTGCAATTTTATACGAAAATGAAATACAAAATCAAGAGAAAATGATTTATATTTTTAGTCCTAGTTGTTGAGCTCTTTTAATAATTCTTCACAAGTCTTTTTTAGTTTTAGGTAGAGAGGGGACTCTTTCTCTGCTATTGTAAGAAATGTTGTTTTTATTTTATTCTGGGCAAGATATTTTATTTTTCTTCTAAAATCATCGCTTTCCTTTATAATTTGTTCTCCAATTTCTCAAATCTGAGTTGTAAGTTCTGTAATTTTACCCATTTGCTTATATTTTATATAAATAAAAAATTACAACTTCCTTGCAAAGTCTAATAATTCTAAATCAGACCATTGCTTGCTCATAGCTTGAATTCCAACAGGAAGTTCTTCTTCTCCTTCTTTTACCATACCAAGTGGCACTGAAACCGCTGGCAATCCTGCCAAATTTGCAGGGACCGTATAGAGATCAGAAAGATACATTTTGAGCGGATCAGAAACCTTAGAATTGATCTTCCAAGCGGGTTCTGGCGTTGTCGGAGTAAGGATAATATCGTAGGAACTGAATACTTGAGCGAGATCAGCTTTTAATTTTTTTTGTGCTTTTAGGGCTTTGAGGTAGTAGCCTTCGTAATTTGCAGAGCTTAGCACAAAAGTTCCGAGTAAGATTCTCCTTTTCGCTTCTTCTCAGAATCCTTCAGCTCTGATCGTCGCGTAATATTCGTCTAAAGAAGCAAAATCCTGACTTTCTCCCTGATGTCCAAAACGAATCCCATCAAAACGAGAAAGATTCGTGCTGACCTCTGCTGGCATTAGAGTATAATAGATTGCCAAGGCATATTTAAGGATGGGAAGTGGCTTAATATCCACTTGATGTCCCTGTGCTTTGAGTTGCTCAAGTTTTTGGAGGAAAAGTTCCTTGATCTGCGGATCTACCCCTTCGCCTAACGCTTCCTCTGGAACGAGGATTTTGTATGAAGAAGGGAAGTCTGATTTTTTTTCTTTGAGTTCGTTAGCTTTTGGGGAGGAAGTGCTATCTTTGGGGTCATGTCCTGCAAGATAGGGAAGCAAAAGCTGGGCATCTTCCACTGTTTTGGAAAAAATTCAAACCTGATCCAGCGACGAAGCCATCGCCACAACCCCATAACGAGAAATTGCTCCATAGCTCGGCTTGAAGCCTACAATTCCACAAAGAGCGGCTGGTTGCCTGACGCTTCCTCAGGTATCGGTTCCGAGTGCAGCAATTGCCATATCAGCTGCTACTGCTACTGCAGAACCCCCACTACTTCCTCCAGGAATGCGGTTTTGACCATGAGGATTGAGAGTCTTCCCATAACAAGAAGTTTCCGTAGAGCCTCCCATTGCAAATTCATCCATATTGGTTTGCCCAATCATCAAGGCTCCAGCTTTTTCAAGCTTTTCCATGCAGGTTGCAGTATAAGGAGATTGGTAGTTCTCTAGCATCTTGGAAGAGCAAGTTGCAAGTTCTCACTTGACAAGAATATTGTCTTTGACCATAATCGGTAAGGCTGCAAGTGGTTTCTGAGCAAAGTCCTCAGCATGAGTAGTTGCATATTCATCATTGAAACGAATGCAGGCATTGAGTTTAGGATTCAGACTTTTTGCTCTCTTTTGATAGTCAAGAAGGACTTCTTTAGAGGTAAAGAGCTTATTTTTGATGCCTTCTAAATACTTTGCAATGGTAAGATTCATAAGGAAAAGAAAAAATAAAAACTGATTTCATAATCAGTGTAGCTATTCTCCTTATTTTTTCAATCACAAAAAAGCATCAGACAGGATAATACAGCTGATGCTCTAATTTGGAATGATCACCTTTCCCATGATTTACCTCCTTTTTTTTAGAGGGAGTCCCATTAGCTTCCTAGCCTTATTAGGCTCTTTCAAAGTCGTCTTCTTTTTGATTCTGACTTCAATTTTCTTTTTTAAGTTGCATTTTCTCATAAATTTATCCTCCATTTTGTTTTAGACAAAATAATTTTTATTAAAAATTTAACAAAAGTCAAACAATTATTGTTTAATCTTTTTGTGAGATTTTTTGTATAATCACAAATCAATAAGTATAATATTTTAATTATTGACTTTTAATAAAAATAGTTTGATTTTTATACTAAAATAACTATAGCTTCAACATAAAAAAAGTATTAATAACAAAAAAAATTAAAACTATGACAGAAAAAAAAGCATCTTCCTCTGCCAAAAAAGGTACGAAGAGACAGAGAGAAATTAAGACTTTTGTCTTGGATACAAACATTCCATTATCAGATCCTACCTGCCTTACGGGATTTAAGGAGCATAATGTTTGTATCCCGATTATTGTCCTTGAAGAGCTTGATAACTTCAAGAAAGGCAATGAAGCGGTAAATGTAAATGCTAGAGAATTTGGACGAATTCTAAAACAATTAACAGGAGATGAGCTTTTTAATGGAGGATTATCCCTTGGCAAAAGCCTCGGAAAGCTGACTATTGCTCTTGGGGTTGATTACCCTAAAGAGATGGAACAATCATTCTCTGAAGACACTCCAGATCACAGAATCCTCGCTATTGCTTTTACCAAAAAGCAACAGGGAGAGCATGTTGTTCTTGTAACTAACGACCTCAATCTCCAAATGAAAGCCAGAGCTCTAGGGGTTCTTTCTGAATCGTATCGCAATGATTCTGTAAAGGACATGACCAAAATTTACGAAAGTATTTCTGAGGTCGTTCCTACAGAAGAAGAATGGGAAGAAATATATTCTAAGAATCGAAGAGAACAGTATCCTATTCCTTCTCGTTATCCTATTCCTTCTCGTTTCAGAGACTATCCAGTCAATCAACTTTTCGTTCTAAAATCAGAAGGAAAAATTCTGGTTAGAAAAGGAGAATCTGGACTGATTCCGCTCAGAAAAAACGAAAAAGTCTTCGGCATTCAGGCAAAAAATCACGAGCAAGAGTTTGCCTTTGATGCTTTACTTGATCCAGAGATTAGCCTTGTCGCTTTGACTGGTAAGGCAGGAACGGGAAAGACACTTCTTGCTCTCGCTGCTGCTCTCAAACAAAAAGAACAGTTTGAGGAGATTCTTGTCGCTCGTCCCGCAGTGGAAATGAGTGACAAGACGCTTGGTTTCTTGCCAGGAGATAAAGATGAAAAAATAGATCCCTATATGATGCCAATTTACGACAATCTGGCAGTCATTAGGGAAGCTGGCAAGCCCAAGCAAAGAACGACCGAGCCCATTCGTGAATGGGCAAAGGCGAACAACATTCAGGTTTTAGTCTTAAATTACATTCGTGGACGCTCACTTGCAGGTCGTTTTATTATCATTGATGAAGCGCAAAACCTTACACCTCACGAGGTAAAAACTATTATTACCCGTGCAGGAGAGGGAACGAAGATTGTCATTATTGGCGATGTGAGCCAGATTGACTCACCTTACCAAAATGAACGGTCAAACGGCCTTTCTTATCTGATTGATAAGTGGCTTGGACAGCCTGAGTTTGTCCATGTTCACCTCATTCAGGGTGAAAGAAGTCCTTTAGCCGATAAGGCAGGAAGGATTATGTAATAAAAATTCCTATTTCAAAAACTCGCTTAGTTAGATGTGCTAGGCGAGTTTTTATAAAATCAAAAAATCTGATGTTATCCATATTTTCTCCCTTTTAATTCAGGAGGGAAATGTTCTTGATCTACTTTTGCATCTTTAAAATCGTGAGCATATTGATAGCCTTTCCCATAGCCGAGTTCTGCCATCATTTTTGTAGGAGCATTTCTCAAATGGAGGGGAACCGGCAGATTTCAAAACTTTTGTACATCAGCTTTAGTTTGTTGGGCGATTTTGTAGCTAAGGTTGGATTTCGGAGCTTTTGCTAGATAAAGAGCTAATTGGAAAAGAAAAACTTCACATTCTGGCATTCAGATTTTTTGAATCGCATCATAAACCTGATTGGCAAGCAAAAGAGCGTTATTATCTGCGGGTCCGATATCTTCACTCGCAAAACGTAGTAATCTTCTCGCAATATAGAGAGGGTCCTCTCCGGCAATAAGCATCCTCTGAATCCAATAACAAGCTGCATTTGGATCGGAATCACGAAGTGATTTATGTACAGCTGAAATGATATTATAATGATCTTCACCATCTCTATCATAATAATGCTTTTGAGTTCCGGCTTCTATCAAGGATTCTTTTGTTAAATCTCCTTTTCATATAAGTAGTAAGGCTGATTCTAGGAGATTGATTGCATTTCTAAGATCTCAGTTGGCAGAAGAAGCAAGGAAGTGTAGGCTTTCATCATTGAGTTTAATGTCAGGGTAAAGTGATCAGATTTTTTCTTTTTGTAAACTTAAAAACCTGAAAATTTCTTCTGAGCTGATTTTCTCAAAAACGAATAAACGACAGCGACTGAGTAAGGCGTTATTCACAGTGAAACTCGGGTTTTCAGTAGTCGCTCCAATCAAAGTAATTATTCCCTTCTCTACGAAAGGAAGTAGGGTGTCTTGCTGAGATTTGTTTCGACGATGGATCTCATCAAGGAAAACGAGCGTTGATTTTCCATATTTTTGATTGAGTTCGGCTTGTTGAATAATCGCTGTAAGATCCTCTTTTTTGCTTCTTACTCAAGAGAGTGGAAAAAAATCTGCTTCTAGAGATGAAGCAATAATTTCAGCAAGAGTTGTTTTTCCACAACCTGGAGGACCTCGGAAAAGTAAAGAAGGACACTGTCTATTGGCAATAAAAGTAGACAGAGCTTTACCCTCTCAAATTAGATGAGATTGTCCGACAAAAGTTTCTAGTGATTTCGGGCGGAGAAGTGATGAAAGGGGTTCCATAGCATAGAGAAAAAATAAAAGCTATTGTCTATTCTTATAGTAGTCATTGTCTTTAAAACTTCAAGTTTACTAAAATAAAAAAAGACCCTAAATTTAGGGTCATAAAACAGTACTGAGATGAATTAATGATTTGAGGCTGAACAAAGTCCGACATTTCTAAGCATTCTGAAATATTCAAATTTTTTAATAATTTTATTGTAAGGAGAAAGGGTTTCATAAGTGTCCATATCCTCTTGAAGGGTAGTTTTTAACTCAATCAAATTTCACATTCTAGAAATCAGAGAATCATCTGCATTTCCATTTCAAATTTTACCTGCGGCGTTTCCTTTATTCTCTATCTGAAGAATTGAAGCCTGAACCTGGTTAAGAGCTCATGAGAGATCTAAGGTATTCTTACTTCCACTAGCGAAACAGTTGGCTGTTAATTGTGAAGATATTTCCTCAGCATCTGCTGGATCTATACCTCTTCCGTAAATACTAAAATTAATATTTCAAAGATATTCATTGGTATTTGCTAAGGATAATCCTTGAGATTTTGCTTTATCAAAGGTAAAGGAGTCAATAGCTATCAAAGGGGGAATTTCAGCATAAAATCTCTTGAGAGCAAGTGGTTTGTTTACAAGTCCTTCTAATCCTATAGCATAGGCTAATCCTGGAATATTTCTGTATTTATTTCTAAACATAAAATAACAAACATCATCAGACTGATCTCCTCTACATACAATACTTTCTTTGATCGCAGTGTCAATTACCTTCTCGTCAATCAGAATATTTGGTACAGTATCTCCTGTGAAAATCCAGCTATAAAGATAACGAGAAATCACAGCATTATAAGTTTTTTCATCCTGTCCAGATGGTGTTATGTTATACTCTTCCATTAATTGACGAATTTGTTCTGGTTTTTGTGCTCTAATTACATCAAAGAGATAAAAGGTAAAGTCGTTTAAAAGTCATAAATTATTGATGTTTGAGGTCAATGAAAGTTTGTCTACAAGGAGAAGAAAAGCTCTTTTTGAATCTGATTTAAATGCAATATTCATTGGAATGCGAAAAAAACCGTTTTCTAGTTCTTCGATTTCTCCTATCTTCATATTCACAACTTCATTATCTCCAACATCTTTCCCGCTATCTTTAACGATACTACTCCACTGAGAGAGAAGAGAAATATCTTGATAAGGGTTCTGGTCAAGGTATTTTTTACCGAGGATTGAAAGGTCGATCTCTTTTGTGTACGGATCTTTCCAGATATTTAGGGAAGGAAGCAATAGATTTTTAAGGAAGTCGGTGTAAACACTTTTTTTGAAATCCAAATTTTCGGCTAATTCTTTTTTTCTTGCTTCGGCATCTTGATACATTCTTATGAGTTCAGCAACAGTTTTTGGGAGAGAATCTTTCTCGTCATTCATGATATCTGATTGTTGAAATCATGCCATATTATATTCTGAAAGCTGCTTTAAATCCCAAGTTCTTAAAGTAAGTTGATTGTTCTTATACCAAATAATACCTAATCAAACACAAAAAGTGATCATCATAACGATTAAAATACTTAATGCTACATAATAGGATTGTTTGTTGATTCAGAAAGAAATGTTAATTTTTTTCCCATCCTTACCTTGTTTTTGGAGTCCTTCAAGGAATTCTTTCCACATTTTTTTTCACTTTTCCAAGAAAGAATTTAGATTTTGCTGTAGGGTATCCATAGTATTATTAAAAAAAGAATTAAAAGGATAATATGTTATTCTATAATGGGATTTGCTATAAATCATGCTGCAGATCAAGACGATCAGAGTAATTCAGTTTGTAATACTCAAGTTCCTTGTGAGAGCTCTGAAGAAGAGGTAATTTTTCATAAAATCTCAGATTTTGCTTCTTTATCCTCTATAACTTCTTGTACTTTTGGGTTATATTTTTCGACAAAATCAAAGATTTCTCTATCTGTAGTTTTTTGAATTGGAAGATTGAAGTTTTTAACCGAATTGTTTACTGTATATTTAGATCCTCAGATGGTAATTTGCTTAGGAGAAACCTTGATGTCTTTTGCATCAATTGCTTTTCCAACGATAAACGTACTCTGTTTTAAGAGTTTGATGAGTTCTGAAACGATAAAGATATGCGGACTTTTTACTCCTTGTTGAACGAGCGCATATTCATCTTCTTTGAGAGTATTTACCTCGACGGTAAATCCAATGCTGTTACTTTTTCCATCAAAACTATTAAAAGTGATTGAAAAACTTGGGACATTGCTATATTCGAGTTTATTGTCAATAAATTCCATTAGTGTTTTGAAAAATGAGGTATCAAATTCTGATTCTTCTCTAATTTTTTTATAATACTCACTAAAATCATCAATTTTATCACACTTTACAGGTTCATAAGGATTATTATAACATACATTAAGGTAATATTCGACATCTCTTTCTCCTCTCTCTATCAGTTCATTCAATTTTTCTCTAATGTCAGATTTTGTGTATCATAAAGTATCAGCAAGAGAGGAAACGAAGACATCCATGAGTGAAAATACTTTCATAGCACTAGAAAACTTCACTACTTCAAGAGAAAGTAGGCTTCTTTGGATAGAACCTACAGCATTATTTTCCTTAAGAATGTCAACAAGATCTTGAGGAAAAAATCCATCTTTATTGAGATTTTCTGTGAGCTGATTGATGTCTGTTTTTGTCGTAATAATTTGATCCCCTAAAGTAGTTAAGCTATTTTGGAGAATATCTTTCTTTTGTACAAAGTTAAGCTTCCCATCGTTGAGAACTTTTTTTGCTCCAGCTTCTCCTTCTTTTGCAAGAGAGATGTTGTTGTATTGATCTTTATCAAAAAGTCCAAGCATTGCACCATATTCATCATAGGTATCAGAGGTTTTTTGAACACGGTCTTGTTTTGAAATTTTATCTTGAGGGAATGTAGGTTGTGATTTGAGGTCTAAGTACTGATAAAATAAATAATTCACAAAACTTAGAGCTCAAAAAAAAGCAATTCCTAAAACAGAAATAATAAATCATTTATTATATCTTTTTATTTCATATTGAGGTCCTTTGTTGAGTTTTGCAAGAGAATCATTGGTATCGTCGAGTAAATCAACAGTAGATTTTTCGCTATCTTCCAAAGTTTTTTCCTGTGATTTTTGAAGAGAAGTGCTCAATTTCTGAGGATTAGAAATTGAGTCTCCAATCCCCTCAATCTGCTGAGATTGCTCGATTAATTCAGGATTTGGCTGTGTTGCTCAGCTATTTTGGAGCTGATCTGCCAAACTTCCTCATGAAAAGGGGTTTGTGTTTTCTGCAGTAATTGCCATTGATTTTGTTTTATAAAGTAAAGAATCCTCTTTCTTCTATTATATCAGAAAAAGCTTTAAAAGTCAAAAAAATCTGACTTTTCTTCAATAAATAAGTCTTTAGATAAATTTCAAAGCTAAAAAGTGATTTTTTTAAATTATAATTTTTTATCCTCAAGACAATTTGCTATTCCTAAACGATTCCTTATACTCAGTTTCGTTTTAAAATAAGAAAAAAATCTGAATGAACGACCATAAACCAACCCTTTTCAACGAATGAAAACTCAATGAGCGAGTAAAGGAACACAAACTTCAACCATTCAAAGTAAAACAAATCTTTTTTGAACTGTATAAAAATCAGAATACAGAATGGAATTCTTTAACTACACTTTCCAAGGATTTGAGGATGCAGCTTCAATCAGATTTTGATCTTTTAGCAATTGAACTGATAGACACTGTGGAGGCTACTGATACGACAAAGTTCGCCTTCAAGACAAGAGATGGAAACTTGATCGAAGCGATTCTGATGTATCACCGGCAAAATGAAAAGTATGTCCAAAATGGGAAGGCAAAGTTGAACCGTATTACGCTCTGTATTTCTTCGCAGGTTTGATGTGCAATGAAGTGTCTTTTTTGCGTAACAGGAAAACTTGGTTTCAAAAGGGATTTGACATGGGAAGAGATGATTTCTCAGATCCTCTTTGCCAATACCTATATCAAGAAAAGATTCTGAAAGAAAGAAGATGGAACGAATTACGCAATCAGAAATGTAGTTTTTATGGGGATGGGAGAACCGCTGTTAAACTATGAAAATATTAGAAAATCACTAGAGATTATGCTCGCTCAAGACAGACTTTCCCTTGGAAGAAGGCATATTACCATTTCTACCTGTGGAATTATTCCTTGAATTGAAAAACTCATTGAAGATAAAGTAGATGTGAAGCTTGCAATCTCGCTCCATGCTCCTAATCAAGAACTTAGAAATCAGATTATGCCAATTGCGAAAGCCTATCCTTTAGAAGAACTAATGAAAACTATAGATCGTTATGTCAAAGCTACGGATAATAGGATTTTTTATGAATACATCATGATTCATGGTGTTACCGATAAACCTGAACTGGCTCATCAGCTCGTAAAGCTGCTTAAAGGCAGACTCGCTCATCTCAATCTTATTCCTTACAATGAAAACCCAGCTATTGACCTTAAAGAAAGTAAAAAAGCTGATATTCAGAAATTCAAACAGATCTTGGAGGAAGGTGGAGTTACGGTTACAGTGCGTGATAGCATGGGAAGAGAAGCAAAAGGAGCCTGTGGGCAGCTTGGCTATGAAAAAGTGAAAGATCAAAATTAGTTTTATTTTGTCCTTAGATAATTATGAAATTTGCTACATGAAATCAGAATAAACGAAAAGAAGCTGACGCTATTTTATGAGGAAATCTAGAGAGGGTTGATCTTGATTTAGATGAAATTCAGTCGACACAAGTAGAAGATGTCGTAGAGCATAAAGCAAGACTCGCTTATCAAATAACTGGAGAACCTGTGCTTGTAGAAGATGCTGGACTTCGTTTTGAAGCTCGAAACGCTCTTCCCTGAGCTTTGATTAAGCGATTTATGAAGGAAGTAGGGACTCAAGGACTCTTAGACCAGCTTTCAATATTTAAAAATAGAAATGCTGAAGCGCTCTGTTGTGTAGGCTTTTTTGATGGAGAAACGGTACATAAATTTATAGGGAAAGTAAAGTGAACTATCAGTGAAACTCCGAGGTGAGAAACCAATTTTTGATGGGATCCTATTTTTATTCCGAACAGATCAGAAAAAACTTTCTGAGAAATGAATCCAGAAGAAAAAAATGCGATGAGTCACAGAAAATTGGCTCGAGAACAAGCTAAAATATTTTTTGATCAGAATAATTAATCATAAAGAATTCCTAGCCAAGCAATTCCCATGAAGCTACTAAAAAAGCAGAGTATTCAAAGAGTCCACTGCAAAACCTTTGAGTCTAACATCTTTTTTGGAAGAAAAATAATAATCACATAACTTAACAAAAAGAAAAGACACCGATTAGCTAAAAAATACGGGAAAGTTTCCAAAGGTGGGACATCGCTCCCACAGCTAGGGCAGATTCTCATAAAAGGGATAGCTATCGGGAATCCCCAGCTTTTTCATTCATTAAAAGCTGTTCCCTCAAATAAATCACTTTTCGAAAAGATAAAAAAGCTGATCCAAAGAAAAATTTGACTTATCCCTAGTGAAAAAAGTATGTTTTGTTTATATTTTTTTATCCAATAAGCAATCCCGATTACCGAGAGAAGGAGTGACATATAGAGTCCATATCGAGAAAAAGGATGGGTAACTAATAATTCTAATCCATAAAAAAAAGAAAAAAATGTCATTCGAAGGATACTTCCCGATCATGAGTTTGCTAATCGTTCTCCAAGAGGGCTTTTAATAATTTCTATTGCGATTTTTTCTATCATCAAAATATGATAAATAAAGTGCTTAATATGCTAAATATTTATCTTTGAAAAGCAAGTTAAAAAAACCTGAATAAAGACTTCAGGTTTTCTTTTTTTTCTTGTAAAATTTATTCTTCCCCGTATTTTTGGATAAACTCTCTCGCTCTGGTTAAAATCATTTCAATTTTATCTCCATCTGCAAGCTCATCTTTAGTTAGTGAAAGCTTTACGCTGAATGGACGTAGATATCCAGTCTTTTTTATCTTTTTAAAGAAGCTTGGAAGTTTAAGAATTCATTCTCCAGGAAGTTGATGAGGAGTTCAGGACTTTGATTTATCAGAAATATATACCAGAGCAAGATAAGGAGCAAAATCATCAAGTTTATTGATAAAAATTGTTTCCAGATCGTCTACATTCATATTTGCAAGATCTAGAGCAAGGTTGCATCCATATTTTTTTATAATATCGACAACGTTACTAAAGCGATAGGCAGGAATCGGTAAGGCAAAAACATTTCTATCTTCAGGATTGATGATTGCGAAATGGAGTGCAGGATTCTGAGTTTGATATTCTGAAATATTATTGGAAATAAAAGAGTAGGATTTAAAATCAAAAAATTTCGGAGCATTAATCGTAATCAAATCACAGTCTGTTGCTTCACAGAGATCAAGTACCTTATTCATTTCTTTGCTATTCAAAAGAGCTGAAGTTTGAATAGAATAAATAGGTAACTCATATTTTTTTACCAGGTTTTTGACATAATTTTCATTCCAGGCATCAAATCCTTTAGAAATTGCTAGGTCGATTCCATCATAACCACATTTTTTTGCCATATCGAAGATTATATCTAAACCATAACCCAGCATAGTATCAGTGCTCAAGATAATTTTGTTTTTCATTTGATTTTAATATTTAAGTGTAAAGAACAATTAAGTATAGTCAAAATTTTGGTTTTTGTCAATTTTTAGTTAAAAATCAGAAGATTAGCAATCAAATATGCTGAACCGATTAAAAGAATTCCTCAAAGAGCATAAATAATCGTTTTCTTGAGCGACTTAAAGGTTTCTGTATCATCGGGTTTGGTGAGTATTTTATACGTCTGAACTAAAATAAGAAGTAGAAGGACAAAAGCAACAAGTCCTAAAGCCCAATTCATTATCGTAAAGAAAATTGGAATTTCTTTTGGATTTAAAATTTGGGTTCAAATTTGAGAAAGATTTGAGGTTCATCCTTTTAAAACAGCATCTTGTTTCCCATATACTGCTTCTACAATCTGTTTCGCAGCAATGATGAAAAGCATTCCAACCGTTGTCCAGGTAATGACTCCTATTGCTTTTTTCTTTGTCCCATCATCTTGGGCAGTAATGTAGGCAAACACACGAGTCATCATAAGAATGACAAGAAATCCTAGAGAGAGATATACGGCTATTTTGATAAATGGAAATCAGATTTTATCGTAGAGCACAGTAATCCAATCTATGGTAGTCATTGCTTCTCCACTACCTGTTTTAAAGAGGTCTGAAAAAATTACCCAACTCAAATATTTGGCACTATACATGATGATAATCGCAATTGCACCATAAACCATCATACTGACTCCATCTTTGAGTTTTCAGCTATCAGAAGAGGTCAGTATTGAATAGAGTCCAAACATCGCTACCAATACTCCAACAATTACGATGATAGGAAAGAGGACATCAATTACTTTTAGCATAAGAGAGGTTACTTTCCCTCCAATAAGAGTATCTTCAATTGGATTATCTAGATGTTCTCTGATGCTTTCTACTCATTTTCCCAGAGAGGTAGAAAAATTATTATTAGCATCAGTAGATTGTGCTTTTACTGGAAGGGTGAATATTCATAACCCAAAAATACAAGCAATAACTGTGAAAATATATTTACGAAAAGTCATTTTTATAATAGTAAGAATAAATGGTTAAAAATCAGATCAAGAAGTAGTATATTCTGCGATTATTGGAACTTTTGGAATGGGAAGTTGGTTTTTTTTGAGGATAAGGAATCTGATGAGTATCCGCAGTAACAGAATGCTTTTCCATCGTAATCACTCATACCATATCCAAAAACAAAAGAGCCCCAAAAGGATAATATAGCTCAAAAAGTTTATGATTTTCCCTTTTTTTGTTATTCATAAGTTATAATTGTGTTGATGATGATCAGGTAGTTTTTCGCTTGATTTAGAATTAAAAAACTTTTGGACTTGCACGAAAAGGAAAGAAATGCTTTCTTCAGGATAGATTTTAAAAAGATGATGAAGTCTGACTTTTTGCTCTTGTGAGATGATATCATAGTTAAAAAATAGGAATCCAACTCTCATGAGTAAGAGTAAAATAATTGTTTCCCCAAGAAGGATTGATGGAGAGAGTAGAAATGCTAAAAAAATGAAAAACCGCCAGAGCTGTGCTTCTTTATTTCGCCAATATGGCTTCTCAAATTGCTTCCTCGAAAACCAAATTCGATCATTATAAATTGGTAAAAACGTGAACATTATTTGTTTTTTTTGAAGAGGGCTTTGTTCAATTTTTAAAGCTTGAATGGTTTCTCATGAGAGGACAAGGCTACTTCCTATGGTTAAAATAAATAGGAGTAAATATCAAAGAAGTTCCGCAAAAAAAATCAAAATAGATAAACCAATCCATTTGCTTAACCGGGTTAATCAGAGAATAAGAAGTAATAGAGTCCAAGATATGTTTCAGATATTACACCGTGAATGGATGAAAGATTTCTCTTCATTTGATCGTTGCTTGTGATCCCTTTTTATGCTTAATTGAATAAAAGGAGCGAAAAACAGGACCGCTGAAAGTGATAAATATTTTGCTTGTATTGAAAGTCTGTTTTTCTCCATTTTTTTATTCAAGGGCTGTAAAGGTATGTAAATTTTCGCGTTTTACGACATTGATATCAGTTTCTTTTTCCTTTTGAGTTTCCATTCCGGCAACTTGACCATGTTGAGTAAATTGATGAATGACCATATTCTCTTTATTCAGTATATTACTTCCTTTTTTTTGAATCTTTTCAGGAGTAATTTTATCATTTTCATAAGAAGCAATCCAATATTGATATGAATCGAATCTCTTATCTTTTTTAAAAAAATCTTCTACCGCACTATTGGAGGTATAAATAAGTGGCTTCTTTCCAAATTTCTTTTCTACAGCCTGGCAGCATTCCAAAAAATCATTTAACAGCTGCTTTGTATCCTCAGATTCTTTAATATCTTCCATCTCAATATCAAGGATTGGAGTCTGATTTTTTACTTTTTCTTCTCATAAAACGCCAACGAGGGTATTCCAGTAATTGTCAGCTTGTTTTTGAGTATTATGTGATGGCACATAGAGATGATAGGTTGCAAAACGGATTTGTTCGTTAGTATCATCACAAGCTTGATTGTATGCATTAAGTTTTGAAAAATACTCTGCGAATTTCTCATCATTCAATCCCTCATCAACTCTTTCTCCGTTTAAAATCTTCCCTTCTCATTGACTAGCACGAAAGATAATAAACTCTTTTGGATTGGTAAGCGAATCAGCATCATTACGAAAAAGCTCATTTTCTTCAGATAGTTTTTTAATGTCGAAATTATTAAAGTGAGAAACATCGATTCCATACGCCAAATGGTTTTCTGATTTCTGAGGTTTAGATGGTAAATTTGATGTATTGCATGCATGAGGTCAAGGATAAACAAGCATTCCTGTTGCTAATGCTAGTTTAAGCAAATGATTTTTCATCATACTCATGAGTTTATTTTTGGTTTCAATTTTACTTCCAATCCATCTGTCGGTGCCATCAAGTCCATATATTGCAGTTTTTGTTCATTCAAAAAGCAGTTCGCAAAGATTCTTTACTGTTTCTTTCATGCAGATTCAGGCTTTAGATATGGATTCTTTGGCTTTTTCAAATTGTTCTTTTGAGGTTTTAGGTGACATTTCTGGTCTATATTAAGGGTTAAATGTTTTTCACATCGGTTGTGATAAATGATTTCTCATGAGGTGAAGCTAAAATCTGGACTCCCACATGCTGATTTCCCACGAACATGAGTCCTTCTCCCACTCCAACAGAAATCAATCTCTGCTGTTCCGCTTCGGAAAGTCCCAAAAGCTGATTGAGTGATTTGATAGAGGTAACCGACTGTTTGAGAAGGATTTGCATAGAAGAGTTGGAAACGATCGGTTTTCCATACGGACTACGGATAAAGTCCTCAATATCTTGCGAGATAGTCGTGATTCCAAGTCAGTATTTTCTCGCTCTTTTGATAAGACCGAAGAGGAAGTTTGCAGAAATGTCGTTTTGAAGCATAATCCACGCTTCATCACAGACAAGGAGTCTCTGCTTTTTTACCGATCTCACCTTAGACCAAATAAAATTAAGCACATTAAACATCGCAGGGGTTTTCAAAGCTTCTTCTACATCACGGATACTGAAGACCGTAAGCGCATTATTGATATCAATATTGGTATAATTGTTGAAGAGTTTTCCGAAGGTTCCAGTTACATATTTACTGAGCTTGAGGGCGATTTGCTCTCCCCCCTGCATTCCATTCAAAACATTCATCAAATCTTCCATCAGAGGAGGGAGTTTTCCCGTGTAGTCGTCCATTTCAAACGTAAAACCTTTCAAGGCGTAAGTATTTTGTAACGCTTTGTCAAGGAGAGATTCCTCTTCTGGACTAAGTTTTCAAACCAAAATCTGAATCAAGCCTACGAGATTCATAATCTGCGAACGAAGCAAATCTCCCTTTCCATACTCCACATCCTCAATCATCGGAGGCATATCAAAAGGATTGAGAAACTGCTGAGAAGAAGTCGCAATATTCACATAAGTTCCTCCTACTCTTTCACAAAGTGCTTGATATTCGTTTTCAGGGTCAATCACGATAATATCTACTCCATTGAGCAAATACCTCAAAATCTCCAGCTTCACCGTAAAAGATTTACCGGCACCGGAAGTCGCCAAAATCACGCTATTCATATTTGGCAGTTTGGAGTTGAAACGGTCAAAAATCACGAGTCCTCCGGTATGGGCATTCACTCCATAAAGGATTCAGGTTTTTGTGATGAGATCACTAGAAATAAAAGGAAAGCTGGCTGCCAATGAAGAAGTCACCGCACTACGGACGATTCCCATGTCATCAAGACAGATCGGTAAATTTGCAGTAAACCCGTTATCCATTCTATGAATAGCATTTTTGACTTTAATTCCATAACCAGAAATCTTCTGTTCAAATTTTTTCCCAGTTTCTCTGAGCTTTTCTTCGTTGTGATCGTAAATCGTGGTATAGTTTCAGAGTTCGAAGTATCTTTCCTCTTTTGTAGTCAGCTTTTCTCTGATCATCTCTACATCACGATATTGCTGTTCAATTTCCTTGTCAATGGTAATTCCCTTCTGCATTGCATCAGAAAGCTCTGCTTTGAGCTGGGTAGATTTTTGCTTGAGCATAGACTGAATTGCCGAATCATCTTCAGGATAGAGATAGAAGCTCATATCTCGCTTGGCATGCATACTCATAATATCCCTCGTCCAGAGGGTATCAATATAGCTCGGATATTCCTGGGTATAGTAGCATTTTCCGAGGATTCCAGACACATTAAACTGCTGCATGGTAAACTCTCGGTAAGACGGCGCAATATGTGATTTATAATCAGAAAGTAAAGCTGAATAACGATTATCAACCTCTTTGATATACTGTCTAAGTTCGGAAGTCAGTTTTTTGTCGCTATATTCCGCATCTGGAAGTTGCAAAAGTTGCTTTACTTGATCCGCAAGAGCAAGCTGTTTGGCACTTTGAGGCTGTTCTTCGGTTGGAAGTTCAGGTTTTTTAGTGCTTTCTGGGGTTTCTCAAGGTTTTTTTGGAGCTGGAGTAAGTCCGATTTTCTGAAGTAAGGTATCCATTCGTCCAAAAGCATCAGCCTTTTTCTTCTTTTTCTGTGTAAGAACATCCATCGCAAGTTGTGAAGATACCACAAAACCTCCGTTAGTGATGACTGCGGTATAATTTGTATCATAAACAATGTTTTGAAGTCTTTCTAGCATTGGAATAATGATCATCAGTGCAGAATAAAATTCATTCTCAAGTATATGTAAAAAAAATATTTTTTCAAAAAAGGTAGGTATTTTTTATATCTATACTACTTGACTTATTTATTATTTACTTTTTTGTTTAAATTAGAAAAGATAAAATCTGACGAGAAAATGCTTGACATTCTTGTTCAGTTTCTTATAATCCATGATATAAAGCTCAATAAAAGTGCTTTAGAATTGGTTTTATTTTCTATGAAAAGACCGATGAGTTTTGTTGTTAAGATGGATGACAAAAAAATTAAGATTGATATAGAATCTACTCAGTTAAAAGATGTTCTGATATATTGTAAGCCAAAAGAAAGACTAGTGCTTATGAGAAAGTTTGCTCTTGATGGAGGAAAGGAAATCCCTCTTCAGAGGATAGGAAAAGAGTATTCTCTTACCAGAGAAAGAGTAAGGCAAATTGAAACACAAGCACTTATGAGGTTTAGGAGACTTATCGTTGGAAACGAAACTTATATGAATGTTCTAACTGAGGGTAAAAAAATTTTGGAAGTGCATGGATGAATTTTGAGTGAAGAAGCCTTGATTGCAAAAATTATTAATAAAAATCTTTTTAAGTTTTCAAAGGCTGAGTTAAAACTTATTTTGGTTTCAGATTTTGATATCACCTATCTTAAGAGGAATAAATATCTTAATAAAGCCTTCTATATTGAGCCACTTTATGAGGATCTTTTGACGAAAATGGTACTTTTTAGTCAGGATTATTTTAAGGAAAAGTGAGAAAGTGAAGATCTTTATGAATTTATTGGTATCTTGAAGGAAAATTTTTTGGAGGATTTTAAGGATATTGGAGCGCTTAAAAATGATCTTTTCTATATCAATTTCTTTCAAATTGTGAGAGATATGGCAGTGCTTGATGGAAAGATTGGACTTCTTGATTTTCCAGATATTAATCCAAAAACTATAAAACTTAAAATGCTTTATACGATGAAGAGGCTTAATAAACCGATTCATTATCAAGAGCTTCCTGCAAAAATTATGGAATGGTTCCCAAATAGTAATGTTAAAGTGAATACAGTTCACAATGATCTTGTTAAACATAATGATATTTTTGTGAATCTTGGACTTGGTCTTTATGGATTGAAAGAATGGGGTTATGAAGGAGGAAGTGTAAGAGATATTCTTATTAGAGTTCTAAAAAAGTTTGATAGACCAATGAATGCAAAAGAACTTGCAAAAGAAGTTTTGAGAGAAAAAATGGTGAGTCCAAATACGGTAACACTAAACCTACAGAAGTATAAATCAGATTTTAAGAGGATAGACAAGGGACTTTATACCTACATCTGAAAATAGAAATTAGAAAAAGCTGAATCCTTCTAAGATTCAGTTTTTTTAGTGTAAAAAGTTTCCTTTCTCTTGATAATATCAAGTATTTTCTTAATCTAAAAATTAAATTTTTAATCTTTATAAAAGAGCTATGACCGTAATTGTAAAAGTTCAAGACTCAGCAGGAAATGAAATCTGATCTTTTGAGGCGGAAGATCAAAAGTCGCTATGAGAACTTGCAGCGATGCACGGAGTAGAAATCCTTCAGTCTTGTGGGACGGGGTTTTGCGGGGTTTGTCTCTGTGATGTTGTAGATGGAGGTGCAGCTATTGAGCTTAATAAAACAGGAGAGCATATTTTTGAGGTTGCAATGGATGAGGAGAATAACCCGAAACAGCTCCTTGCCTGTGTGAGCGGTATTAAGTCAGAGTTTTTTTCTGATGAAAAGCAACATACCGTAGTAATCAAAAAGCTTTACTAAGATTCTTTTTGTTTCTGAATAAAGAATGACAGTTATCAAATTTGAACAAGCATTTCTTCTTCTCCTAATTCAACAGGATGCTGGAGCTTACAATACTTTCTATCTCCAGACAGTTGATGTGTTTTTCCGTTATTTGCAGAGTAATTTTTTTCTTTCTCCAGAAGATAGTGAAGATATTATCGCGGATTTCTATGTAAAATTCCGAAATGCAGTTACCAAATATGATATTAATCAGTCTTTTTCTGCTTATGTGCGAACGATTTTCAGAAATACGCTCAAAGATTATTTCAAAAAGCACAAAGAACTTTCTTTCTCTCAGCTGGACGGCGATGATGAGGATGGAGAAAGGTTTGAGGATACCTTGATTGAGGAAAGCGAGGTTGCTGAGCTTTTACAGCAGGATTTTGAACTAGAGCAAATCAAAGCTGCAATGCAGGAACTTGATGCTTTGAGTAGAGAAATCATCTTCCTCAAGTATATTGAGCATAAATCCAATACAGAAATTGAGGAGCAATTACTGATTTCCCAGGAAGTGATTAGGCAGAGGATTTCAAGGGCTTTCAAAAAGTTGAGGGCTTTGCTGAATGAGAGTATGGGTTAGAAAAACTTGTTTTCTTTCCTAAAATATATATCATCAAAACCAATGCCAATGTCGGCAGAAATATAAAATATTTTCCTTATGGCAACACACACAAAAGGAGCTCGTAAGAGTACTTGGAACAAGCACACTCAGAAATCAACACCTGTTCAAAGGCAGGAGAAGTCTAAATCTGGTCGCTTTACCCAAGGAGGAAGTCCGAAAGGACGAAGACACCGTAAGCAAGATGATTAATCTTTAAGCTTACGAGAGGGGTGATTGAGTATTCTCTTTCACCTTTCTTGTTTATAATATGTTAGTTATTAAAATCTGTTTTAGGAGGAGATATTAATAGGATTGTTAATTTTTTTTATCTAACTAATAAATATGTGGATTTATATTAAAACTTCCCCTTATAACGAAAATAGTTATACTCAGCATTTAATTGAGCATTTAGTCTGTAGAAAAGATTCTTCTCCTCAAGCTTTTTTTCTTAAAGATTTTCCTTTAAGAGCTTCTAGCTGGTTGGGCTATTCTAGTTTTTATTTTAACTCTTTGGAAGTATCTGATGTCAAAAATCAGCTTTTTTCTCCTTTAGAGATACAAAGAATCCCACTGGAAAAGAAGCTGATAAGAGAGGAATGTTCCGCTCCACAAAGTGATAAAACCCTTTTGGTTAACCGTTCATGAAAAGAACTTTATTGAAAGCATTTTTGATGGGCAAAAAGTTCTGATAAGGTGACTATATGAGAATTGTTCAAACAACATGCACTGTATTACAATCAAGCACATTGTTGGGTAACAGATAATGATTTTTGAATTATTGAAAGACCACAGCATATTACTACAGAAGCGACTTTATGATGCACGCCAAGTTCTCAAAGTTATACTTATATGGTTAGGCAAACTCCTTATACGGTTAAAGTATTTGATGGTCTTGAAAGTGAATCTTATGCTTTTTGTTATTTTTTAGATTGGTTTTGTTATGTACGATCTCAATATTACTATAACTATTGTTGAAGAGCTTATGACTTCCCAACTTTAGAATTTTTTGAATATCAAGATAAACTCGCACTGATCTTTTGTAATCAAGATAAGGTCTTTTTTAATATCCCATTAAGTGAAGCTTTTTTTCAAGAAGCAATGCATTATTTTCTTGGGGTTAAAGAGTATTTACAAGAAATCACTTTGGTGACTGAAATAAGAATTGGAAAAATCGTTTCTCAAACTGAGTTAAAGAAGTTTATTGCCAAAATAACTTTGGAAGAAGTACAGAACCACTTCCATTTATAAGAGGTTCTTATTGTAGAACTAAAAATTGAACTTTGAGAGTTATCCTTATCTTTTCTTATATGAGAAAGCTCTGAATATTAAAATCATAACTTTCTTTTTTCAAAATGATAGCTTTAATTTCTAAAAATGATAGTTTCAATTTTTTGAAAAGGAAAGGATGATTTTTCTTTTGCTCCGATTCTTTTCTTGATTTTCTTTGAAGGAAGAGTAGAATCCTACTAAGGAAGTCAGATTTTTTCTCTTTTGGAATGATAAAATAAAAGCAGAAAAGCACGATTTTAACCTTTTCTTGATAAAAAATGTTCTATCGTTTGGTGCAAAAAGCAAATCCGCTTGATCAAGAGCATAAACAACGATATGCGACTTCGGTCAATGCTGGAAAAATTGATACGAGAATGATTGCCAAGACTTTGTCTCAGAAATCTTCGCTCACGACCGGAGATGTGATGAATGTTTTGGAGAATTTGATGGAGGAGATTCCAAGGTGGCTGGGGCAGGGCTATTCGGTGAGTTTGTGAGAATTGGGGACTTTCCGCTTGAGTCTGTCCAGTCAGGGAGTCAAAGAGCAGAAGGAGTTTAATACGAGAACGATCAAGAAGAAAGTTGTTTTTTTGCCTTCCAAAAGTTTTAAATCTGAACTGAAAACAATCCCTTTTGAGCATAAAAAATAGCAGTTCAGCTTTTTTATTTTTTTCTTTTTTGAGATGAAAATTATCGGAATTACTTGACCACAGGCAGCTTGAAAGGGAGCGGTGGTGGATTATCTCGTGCAAAACTACGCTTATGCTTATTTTTCTGTCAGTGGCTATCTTACTGAAGAGCTCCAAGTGCAGGGGCAGGTGGTCAATAGAGATACGATGAGAGAGCTTGCAAATCAGCTTAGGAGCGAGTTTTGACCGAGCTTTATCGTAGAACAGCTTTATCATCTGGCTCATGAGGGTGGGAAGCCTGCGATTATTGAGTCTATCCGTGCATTAGGGGAGCTAGAAATACTCAAAAAGAAAGCTGATTTCCTCCTTCTTTCAATAGATGCTGATCAAAGGCTTAGATATGAGAGAGCTTTACTCAGGAACTCAGAAAAAGATCAGGTCAGTCGGGAAAAGTTCCAAGAGCAAGAAGCTTTAGAAACCGATAATCAAGACCCAGCAAAGCAAAATGTTCCTGCTTGTCAGAAGCTAGCGGATATTCATTTGGATAATAATGGTAGTTTGGAGCAACTTTATGAGCAGATTGATCGTGTAGTATGAATGAAAGGTTAGTTGTCATTGCGAGGGAGTGAAACGACCGCTCTACTTGTCATTGCGAGGCGAATGTAATGAGCCGTGGCAATCCACTTGTAATTAGATTTGTTTAGTAGCTAGATTGCTTCACTTCGTTCGCAATGACGAGGAGTTGGTCATTACGAGGCGAATGTAATGAGCCGTGGCAATCCACTTGTAATCAGATTTATTTAGTAGCTGGATTGCTTCGCTTTGCTCGCAATGACGAGTGAGAGAAACTGGATTACTTCGCTTCGCTCATAATGACGGAGCGGAGTTGGATTGTTCCGCTATTCTCGTAATGATGCATAATACATGAATTTTATTTGTTTTATGTGGATGAAAGGAGCTTATGTCTATATTCTGAGTAATAAAAGGAATGGAACTCTTTACACAGGAGTAACCAGTAATCTTGTGAAAAGAATCTTTGAACATAAAGAAAAGGTTGTAAATGGTTTTTCTGCTAAATATAATCTTGATTTACTCGTATATTATGAGGAACGGTGAAGTATTGAAGAGGCAATTCAGAGAGAAAAACAGCTTAAAGCAGGGAATAGAAAGAAAAAACTCAGTTTAATAGAAAGTATAAATCCTGACTGGAAAGATTTATCAGAATACTTAGAATAGAATAATTAAGCTATATAGTTAGTCATTGTGAGGCAAATGTAATGAGCCGTGGCAATCCATTGGTAGGCAAATCGTCTTTGCGAGGGAGTGAAACGACCGAAGCAATCCATTGGTAAGCAGATTTGTTTAGTAGCTGGATTGCTTCGCTTCGCTCGCAATGACGAGTGAGAGAAACTGGATTACTTCGCTTCGCTCGCAATGACGAGTGAGAGAAACTGGATTGCTTCACTTCGTTCGCAATAACGGGTAGTTGGTCATTGTGAGGCGAATGCAATGAGTCCAATCTATTTGAATGACAGGAATTATACACTCTTTTACCTTCCTTTCTACCCCATGAAAAAGCTCCTTATCACTCTGATTCTTGCACTGCTTGCTTTGCTTCTTTCTCCGGGAGTGGAGTTTCGTTTTGGAAGGGAGGAAAAATGAGCGGAAAAGTCAGATTTTTCATTATCTCCAGATTGGCTTGAGCATATAGAAAATATTACAGGGACGATCGTTCAGATGCCCAATCCTGATTATCTCAAAAACTACGAAAGCTCCCTTGAAAACAGTCCTACGATTAAGCTCCAAACCTACGAATTTACCGAGAAGCATCTCAAATCAAAACTCAAAAAGCTGGCCGAAAACGGGGTGAAGATCCAGATTATGATTGAAAACAAGAAATATCAGCAATTTAAAAATACTTATAAAGAACTCCAAAACTACTTTTCAGGACTGCAAAATATTGAAGTGAAATCTGATGAGCATCTACCGACTCAGTATCTTCATAGCAAAATTACCCTGATGCAGAGTGGATTTTGGATTCAGAGCTCCAATCTTACCCATTCTACTTTTGCAAAGAACCGTGAACATCTTTTCCGAAGCGAAAATCCAAAAGTCTTAAAAAGTTTACATACGCTCTTTGAAAAAGACCGAAAAGGCGAGCAACTTCTTGTTTCTGACCTCCATCCCAATCTTGTGGTTTGTAATCTCAATTGCCGTGCGGTGATTACGGAGCTGATTTCCTGAGCGAAGGAGAGCATTATCATGCAGACCCAATATCTCAATGATCCTGCCCTTTTTGATCTGATTGCAAACAAGTCGGAAACGCTGAATTTCAAAGCGATCTTCTCCGATACAGAGACCAATCAGTCGCTTCCTGACTACTTTTGAACGCATCAAGTGAGGCTGATGAAAAAGCCCTATGTGCATACCAAAATGATCCTGATTGACAAGAAAATTCTCCTCCTCGGAAGTATGAATCTCTCTGCCAATAGTTTAGATAACAATAGAGAAATCTGAATCCTCCTCCTTGATCCGAAGCTGATCGAGCAGTTTCTTTCTGAATTCAGAGCCGATTGGGAAAAAATAAAGCCAAAGAATAAAATTTAGAAATTGGCTTTTAAAAGATTTAACCCTTCTTCACTGACTTTTTTTTCTTGGGTGAGGATAAGAACAGAGAATTCTCCTTCATGGTTTTTGAGAATATCAGCAAGAAGCTGAATTTTTTCTAGATTATCTGGGAGCGTGGTAAGTGTAAAGATTTCGTGCATCTCGTTCTTATTTTGGGTGTCGCATACTTGCTCACTAATCACTTCTTCATTTTCATTTTCCTCTTCTGGAAAAATTTCTTCAAGAGGAGCTTCCTCGCCTTCATTTGGGAGTTCTTCCTCTTCTTGAGGCTTGACAATTTTCTTTATAGAATCATCAACAAGCGATTCGGCTTTGATCTTTTCAATTTCTTCATGTTTCTGATCACCGTATCTTTCTTTTTTAGCCCTAGCAACTGTCCACTCAGGATCATATTTCCCTCCTGCAAGCTTTACAAGGGTTTCATAGTCAGTTTTTATGATTTTGTCAAGGTAAACTCTCCCATTATTCTTGCTTCCATAGAGAATTACAAGATCAAATCTATGAAAATCTAGAGAATCTCTGATGAAAAATTCCCAATTCGCAGAAATATCTTCAATTTTAACGAAGAATCATTTTTTCTTTGCTCTCTGTACTTCCTTAATATAACCATAGACAATAAATTTTTGAACTTGTTCTTGGGTAATAATTTGATTGAGGAAAGAAAATTTTTTGATATAGAGATAGAGTCCATCAAGCGGGTTCCCAGAAATAAAAGCTTTTAAGACTTCCTGTTCCATCATCAGTCTTTGCATAAGGTTTGATTTTTCTACTGGTTTCAGCTGAATGCTCGTATCTACTCCGAGTCCTCCAAAAAGTCAAAAATCAGCATTTACGATATTTTTTGTCCAATCAAGCAAAATCTGACTATTTTCTAGTAATACATTTCTATCTCAGAACTTATCCAAAGCACCACATTTAATCAGGCTTTCAAGCGATTTTTTATTGATCACGCGATCGCATCTTTTGAGGAAATCTTCTAAACTCTGAAAAAGTCAGTTTTTCTGTCTTTCTTGCTGGATCGTTTCTCCAATATCTTCTCCCATTCCCTTTGCACTAAAAAATCAAAGTCTGATCGTATTTCCAAGTGCTGCTACGTGATTAAATGATTCATTGGCATCTGGAGGAAGGACGCTTATTCCTTTATTCTGGATCTCGGAAATATAAAAGCTTTGGGTGTCGGTGTCTTCCTCTACTGAACGGATCAAGGCTGCTGAGAATTCTACAGGGAAATGGGCTTTGAGATAGGCAGTCTGATAAGCAACCATAGCGTAGCAAACTGAATGTGATTTATTAAATGAATAAGAAGCTGCAGGCTCAATCATTTTTTCGTAAATGTAGGTTGTCGTCTCTGGTTTATAGTTTCTAAAGGTTTCTCCTCTTGTGATGAATTCTTTTTTCAGCTTTTCAATCACTTCTTTTTTCTTCTTTCCAACTCATCTTCTCAGCATGTCTGCTTCACCAAGTGAAAATCCAGCCATTGCCTGCACGAGAAACATCAACTGTTCTTGATAAACGGCGATTCCATAGGTCAAACTCATAATCGGAGAGAGATCTTCGATCAGCTTTTGATTTTCTTGTTCTGCAACTTCAGCACCATATTTTTTGCTAAGTTCGGTTCTTAGTTCCTCAGTCATGTATTCAACAGGCTCTCTTCCGTGTTTTCTCTCAATATATCTCGGGATAAATTCCATAGGTCCTGGACGATAGAGCGCATTCATGGCTACAAGGTCGTTGATCGAGTTAGGTTCAAGCTGAATCAAGAATCTTCTCATTCCCTGTGATTCAAACTGGAAAATTCAAGTGGTATCTCCTGCTTTGAAGACGCTATCATAGGTAGTCGTATCGTTAATATCGGGCTGAAACGAGGTTGTCTGCAAAAAATGTTGAAAAATCTCAGGAAGCGGATTTCCCTCTTTTTCATATTTTGCTTTGATAATTTTAATACAAGTTTTGATGATAGAGAGGTTCCTTAAACCGAGGAAATCCATCTTTAAAAGTCAGATTTGTTCTAATGTTGGTCCGTCATATTGACTCACAACGGTATGGTCGTTTTCTTTTGCAAATTGCACCGCAGTATAAGTGGAAACAGGTTCTGGTGCGATAATAATTCAACATGCATGAACTCCAAGCTGCCTCAGATTTCCTTCAAGATTAGAAGCAAGATCAAAAGCCTGTTTCACTCTTTCGTTGGTATTCATATAGTTGTGAAGTTCTTCATATTCCTCAGGATGTGCAATGATTTCTTTCAGAGAGCTTTTTTCTGGGATAATATTGGAAATTTGGTTTGCCATTTCAAAAGGCACGCCAACTGCTCTTGCTGAATCTTTAAACGCAGCTTTAGTTGCCATCTTCATAAACGTTCCAATAGAACAGACCTTTTCTTGCCCGTATTTTTCTGCACAATAGTCAATTACTCTCTGCCTTTGTGTATCTTCAAAATCAATATCAAAATCTGGCATGGAAACCCTTGCAGGATTCAAAAATCTCTCAAAGAGCAGATCAAAAGGGAGTGGATCAATATCAGTAATTTCTATCGCCCAAGCAAGCAAAGAACCTGCTCCAGAACCTCTTCCTGGACCTACAACAATCATCTGCTTTTTTGCCCACCTTACATAATCCGATACAATCAAAAAGTAGGAATTAAAATGCATTTCCTTGATAACTTTGAGTTCGTATTCTAGTTTTTCAATGTAGGTTGAAAGGGGGTGCTTAGAGGTTTTTAAAGGGAAAATAGTTTCTCCCTGTTGAATAATATCTTTTTTAAAGTCTGTGTAGGTTTCATGAGTAAATCTCTTAAGATCTGCAGGAGAGGTTTCAGGAACTGATTTTTCGAGGACTCCTTTATTAGTAATCTTTACGAGATTGATGAGCATTTCTTCATCCCAATCCAGTCTGAGTCTGGTTTTTAGACCTTTATAGGCAAGATAACGCAGTTCAAATTCATGGAGATCCATTATCATCAGGAAAGTTTAAGCAGAGAATAAATAATCTAATCGTACTAACAGGTGAGCTTGTTTACCTACTAGGTAGAAAAAATAACCATTGAAGCTAGTGTAGGGTTTTGGCTTAAAAAATCAATAAAAGAAAATCCCACCATTCATGGCAGGATTTCATCTTTTTTAGGATAAGCAAACTAATTAGTAGGCGTAATTGCATTATTTGTCGGTGCTTGTCCTGTAGTTGCCAATGCTCCGATCACCCAGAAGATAAAGGATACAATAATCCAAGAAATTCCAACAACAATAAGTCCAACAGCCGCCTGCTTAAGAATTGTAAATCCTGATTGATATTTTTTGTCATCACCAGCAGCAGTTACCATCTGGAATCCTCACCAAAGAGATACAGCAAGGGCAATTACAGCAAGCATTCCAAGTACCCAGTTAATAGTCTTTTTTATAGTTTGAATGAGTCCATCGTTTGCTGCGTTGTTTCCAGCTGAGTTCGTTCCTACAATACCAGCAATTCCGGAAACTCCATTAGTTGAACCAAACCCTCAGGCATTTGAATAATCAGTCGTTCCTTGTTGGGCCATAGCTAATCCTCCTAAACTTCCAAAGGTAGCCAATCCCATCATCATAATCGCAAGTAGTTTTGTTTTCATCATCTTGTATAAAAAGAGTAAAAATCAGTAGTGAAGAAAAGTTCTTCTACTAAACTAGCTTAAGTATACTCACTTTTTCCTTTTTTGCAAATTTTTTATAACTTTTTTAAGAAAGATTGATTCAGGAGTTAGCTTTGGAATTTCTCTTGAATTTATTGAGAAGAACGATATATTTAAATTTGATATGCAAATATTGCATTTCCGCTGTGGAAGGTCAGATTTCTGATCGTTTGCACCACTTTTATTCTTATTCTTTTATACTTATGAAACACGGAAAAAAGTACAACGAAGTGAAAAAGCTCGTTGAAAGAACTAAAGCCTATCCTTTGGCTGAGGCAGTAGAACTCCTCAAAAAAGTGAACTATGCAAAGTTTGATGCTGGAATTGAACTCGCAGTTAAAACTAATGCGAACCCAAAGTACAACGATCAAATGCTCAGAGCAACAACTATCCTTCCTCATGGGACAGGAAAGACCAAGAAGGTTGCAGTGTTTACTACTGATGATAAGACAGAAGAAGCAAAGAAAGCAGGAGCTGATATTGCTGGATACGAATCTTTGCTCAAAGACATCAAAGAGGGAAAGACAAATTTTGATGTGCTTATTACAACTCCAGATTTGATTAGAGAGCTTGCTCCTGTGGCAAAACAGCTTGGACCTAAAGGACTTATGCCATCTCCAAAAGCTGGAACCGTTACTATGAATGTTGCTCAGGCAGTAGAAGAAACTAAGAAAGGTAAAATTGAATTCAGACTTGATAAAACAGGGAATATCCACGCTTTGGTTGGAAAGCTTTCTTTCGATAATAGCAAACTCGTAGAGAATATTGATGCTTTGATGAAAGCCATTGAAGAAAATAAGCCTATTGGAGTAAAAGGAAAACTCGTGAAAAAAGTAGTTATTGCTACGACAATGAGTCCAGGAGTTCAGGTTGAATACTAATGCTTTCTCTTGGGAAAAGATCACTTATAGTGTTAATCTATAGGTGATTTTTTTTGTTTTTCGTAGATTCTATGCTATTCTGTTCTGTATGCTTTCTCTAAAAAAACAATTGCTATTTCATTTGGTATAGATATAGTGGAATGCGTTTTATATTATTCAATAGCATATGACGAAAAAATCAGAACAAAAAGCCTTTCCACTTTGGGCTAAGATCGTGATTGGGATTTTTGGAGTTGGGGTTGTTTCAACTGGAATTCTCATCGCTCTCAATGTGGTATCCTATCAAGCATTCACAACACCTTCAGTGACAGAACAAGAACTTGAAAATTCAGATTTATCTTCTAATGAACCGCTTTCAATGAACACAGAAGCAGCTATCAAAGATTATTTAGCACAAGCAAACCAGGATATTAAAGAAGACCAAATTGTAGCAAGTGGTGATAAAATTGCCGTAGATTATATCGGAAGGCTCAATGAACAAGAGGTCTTTGATACGAGCGTGAAAACGGTTGCAGAGGCAGCTGGAAAATATTCTCCTCAGAGGAACTATGATGAGGGTTTGAGTTTTACTGTGGGAGCAGGACAGATGATTAAAGGATTTGATGAAGCAGTGGTTGGAATGAAAGTAGGAGAAACAAAAACCGTTCATATCCCTGCTGAAAAAGCGTATGGAGCAAGGAGAGATGATTTGATTGTTCGTGTTCCTCTCAAGGAGGCCGGAGATACTTCAGGGGCAAAGGTTGGAATGCAGGTTGTGCTTTGAGGAATGTATCCTGCAACAATTACAGAAATTACGGATAGTGAAATCGTTTTTGATGCAAATCCTGAATTAGCAGGAAAGGATCTGATTTTTGATATTACGATTAAGTCAATCACGAGGGCATAATTTTATCTTTTCATCATCAGAAATGCTTACTTTGAAAGTCTACAATGGAGAGCTTTTTGAAAGAGGGAAGTGGTGGTATGTTGGATTTGCAACAATTATCCTTACAATTCTTGGACTTTCTCTCTTTTATAAGGCAGGACAAGGCATCCAAAATATTATTGGTGTTGTGATTATGCTGATGATCGTAGGAGGATACCTCTTTTTTCAGTCAAAGATTTGGATGGAAATTGAACTTACCCTCAAGCCAGAAGGACTTTTAGTTGGGGAGAGATTGATTCCCTTTTCTTTAGTTCAGGGCTTTGTTGTAGAAATGGAGAAAACAACCTGAAAACTGAAAAATATTGTGCTTGTGTTAGAAAAATCAGTAGAGATTTTTACGCTCAGAGATGCTCCTGAACAGCAACAACTTTTTTTTGCGGAACTTTCAAAGCTTGTTCCCTTTTTGGAAAGCTATCAGCAAACTTGGATTGATAAAATGATGAGAAAGCTGAAAGTGTAATAATTCTTCTTCCAAAATAAAAAGTCTGATTCTTTGTGTGAGGTCAGACTTTTTTTGTAAATCCTTATTTTTATTTCTGTCACTAAAGCTTTGCAAGCCGTGAAAGGTTAAGAATCATTTGACGCTGATCCCTTGCAGAGTGAGAACCCTCCAGACTCACGATGTTCGCCAGCTCCCCTCACAGGGAGCAAAGAAAGAATTACCTTTGTCTGCTTCTTTTAAGGGAAGAAATATGAGAGCCAAGGGTGTTTTAATCAATAAAAAACGAAAGGAATGAAAAAGAAAATGCGAGGAGTAGGACTGTTGGTCCTGATGCTATCTTGTGGAGTAGTTAGTCTGGCAGAGGAGACGACTCCGCCACCAACAGATTCAATCTGTTTTAGTACGGGACTTATCAATGGGGGTCAGGAAATAGAGATTACAGGCTATAATACTTCAACCTCAGCTTGTGGAAAAAATGTAGTAATTCCTGCTAAGATTAGTGGAAAGCCGGTGACGAGTATTGGAATGGATGTATTTCGTGGTAAACAACTGACTAGTGTGATGATCCCAGGCTCAGTGACGAGCATTGGAACTGGTGCATTTTACCTCAATAAGCTGACTGGTGTGGTGATCCCAGGCTCAGTGAAGAGTATTGGAAAAGAGGCATTTGCCCAGAATGAGCTGACTGGCGTGGTGATCCCAGGCTCAGTGAAGAGCATTGGAGAGGGTGTATTTGGCGAGAATAAGCTGACTAGCGTGGTGATCTCCGACGGAGTGACG
>QWCO01000114.1_pt1 | contig 42314 bp, 67 predicted proteins | sample 1972611 | NCBI WGS metagenome assembly QWCO01 (sample SAMN09866706, study PRJNA288562) | Human oral metagenome isolate term1_saliva, whole genome shotgun sequencing... | reverse complement strand
TTATCTATTAAAGAAATAGAAAGAGAAGAAGCAAAAAGAGAAGAAAGAGAACAAATAGAAAAATACTCTGTTTCATCTTCAGAAGAATAATAAGTAAAATAATATACGGAGGAACTTTTATGTTCCTCCATATTTTTAGTAGAAAACAGGAGGAATAATGAGCAGTGCATTTACAGGTTTTGTATTATTAAACGAAGCTAAATTTGATAAAGAAAAATTTTTAAAAGATTTAAAAGAAGATTGGAAAATCACATTAGATTTAGGTGGAGAAGACGAAAATAAAGAAAAAGATATGTTAGTTGGAAATATTGGAGATATAATGGTTGCTGTTGCTTTAATGCCAGCTCCTATTCCTAATAATGAAGCAGTAGAAAATGCAAAGACAAACTATAGATGGCCAGATGCAGTTAAAGTTGCTGAAGAACACAAGGCTCATATCTTAGTTTCTCTATTGGGAGAACCAGACTTAATAGAAGGTGCAAAGTTATATACAAAGATTGTATCAGCACTTACACAACAAGAAAATTGTACAGGAATTAATGTCTTAGGAACAAGAAGATAATAAAGTGAGTGCCTATACTTATGGTATGGAAGCATTTGGAAAAAAAGAAATGGAAATAATAGCTAGCTCACAAAATCCAGAAGATATTTATTATTTCTTACAAGGAGTAGCTGACTATGTTATAACTTCTGATGTTATATTACAAGATGGTGAAACAATAGGTTTCTCAGCTGAGCAAAAAATTTCTATAACTCATTCAAAAGCTGTAGCTGTTAATGGAGTGTCAATAAAATTAGCTTTTTAAGAAAAAAAATTTAAAAAAATCAAAAAAATATTTGCCAAAATATAAAAAATATGTTATATTAATAAGGTATCAAATAGATATCGTGGTCGCATAGCTCAGTTGGGAGAGCACCTGCCTTACAAGCAGGGGGTCATAGGTTCAAGTCCTATTGTGACCACCATAATAGTGGGGGTGTAGCTCAGTTGGTTAGAGCGCCTGCCTGTCACGCAGGAGGTCGCGAGTTCGAGCCTCGTCACTCCCGCCATTAATGCCCAGATAGCTCAGTCGGTAGAGCAGGGGACTGAAAATCCCCGTGTCGGTGGTTCGATTCCGCCTCTGGGCACCATTTATTAATATAAGGCGACGTCGCCAAGCGGTAAGGCAGAGGTCTGCAAAATCTCCATCACCAGTTCGAATCTGGTCGTCGCCTCCAAATAAAAAAATATTGACAGAATAAAATTATTATGATAATATAATAAGGCAATGCGGGAATAGCTCAGTTGGTAGAGCGTCAGCCTTCCAAGCTGAATGTCGCGAGTTCGAACCTCGTTTCCCGCTCCATAAATGCGTCATTAGCTCAGTTGGTAGAGCATCTGACTCTTAATCAGGAGGTCACAGGTTCGACCCCTGTATGACGCACCATACATTAGCCCCGTTCGTTCAGTGGTTAGGACATCAGATTTTCACTCTGGAAACAGGGGTTCAATTCCCCTACGGGGTACCATTAAAATATTAAATATGGTCGCATAGCTCAGTTGGGAGAGCACCTGCCTTACAAGCAGGGGGTCATAGGTTCAAGTCCTATTGTGACCACCATAGTAGTGGGGGTGTAGCTCAGTTGGTTAGAGCGCCTGCCTGTCACGCAGGAGGTCGCGAGTTCGAGCCTCGTCACTCCCGCCATTACATATGCCGCTTTAGCTCATCTGGTAGAGCAACTGACTTGTAATCAGTAGGTGATTGGTTCGACTCCGATAAGCGGCACCAGGAAAATAAAACGAACGAATATACGCGGGGATGGCGGAATTGGCAGACGCGCTAGACTTAGGATCTAGTGTCCCAGACGTGAGAGTTCAAGTCTCTCTCTCCGCACCACGCTCATTGGATTTATTCCAATCTAAAACAATTAAATATGGCTCCACCATTAATGCCTAGGTAGCTCAGTTGGCTAGAGCATACGGTTCATACCCGTACGGTCGATGGTTCGAATCCATTCCTAGGCACCATTTTATTTAATAAGATTTTATAAAATTCTAAAGGTGCTAAAAATCGTAAGTTTTAAAAGCTAAAAACTTAATAAAGTTTTATAAATATCTATAAAATATAAAAATTACAACAGACAAAAAACAGACAAAGTTAAAAGAGATTCAATCAAGAATCTCTTATTTTTTTATAAGTTATTCAGTTTATCCAGTACTTCTAATTTCTTCTCTTTCATTACGTGTGTATAAATATCCATAGTAGTAGCTATATCTCCATGTCCTAGCAAGACTTGAACTGTTTTAATTGGGATATCCATCTCAAATAGTCTAGTAGCATAACTATGCCTTATCGAGTGAAAACTCCTATGTGGAATATTAAGTTTTTTACATATAGAAGCTATCCTTCTCTGAGGCTTTTTTGGTTCAATAGGTTTTCCTAAATTAGAAAAAATCAGTTGGCCTTGACGCGGGATATCTTTTAGCAGCTCCTGGACCTTATCTGGTAAGGGAATTTCTCTAGCACTATTTTTTGTTTTCAACTCTTTAAATGTATAAGTTAATTTCCTATCGTCTACTTTATCCACATCTACATTTCTTCTATACTGTCTAGTAATCTTAACCATATTATCCTTAATATCGCTCCACTGTAGCCCTAAAACTTCTCCTAGCCTTAGCCCTGTATAAAATGTAAAGTAAATTAAGCAGTCAACAATATCTCTTTTATCTAAAGTTTTAAGAACCATTTCCTGCTCTTGCTTAGAAAACACATTTATATTTTCTTTTTTAGTTATTTTCTGTAATGTTACCCCAGGACAAAAATCTTTCATCATAATCCCTTGAATAATTGCAAACTTTATACAAGAGTGAATTTGGATATAAGTCTTTTTAATTGTATTAGCTGTGAAATCTTTTTGCAACTCATTAAAATATTGCTGCAAGTCCTTTAAAGTTATCTGATTAGCCTTTTTCCTAGCGATAGAGTAATTCATTAATCTTAATCTATAACTTGCTTCATATTCATAAAAAGTATTAGGGCTAACTTCTATCTTTTTGAAATTAAAGATCCAGTCTTTAAAAAGTTCTCCAAAGCTGATATCAGAATTAGATAAAGAATTAGTTTTAGCTTGGTATTTAGCAGTATTCATTTTATCGAGTACCACAGACTTTTTATAACTACCAAAACTTTTTCTGATTTGCTTACCATTACTATCCCAACCAACAGTAATATTAGCCTTATAATAAGTTTTTCCGTTTCTTATAACTGTAGAGATAGTACCTTCTCCATTGGCTTTTCTACCTGCCATACAAAATCACACTCCTTTCAAATTGCATAATAAAATTGAGTGTGATATAATCTAAATTGATAAGATGTAGAAGAGTACCACACTCTTGAGCCTTTTAGTTGTTGGTAGCAACTGAGAGGCTTTTTTGTTATTTCTTAATCATTTAAAACTTTATCAAACATTGTTAAATCTCCTAATTATTTTTCTATTAATTCTACATCTGTTACCTGATTCAATTCGCCTTTTGGGTATTCATACACTTTAATTATTGCTTTTTTATTTTTAAAATATTCTCCATAAGATTCTAAATTGTCACATACTCCAGTATACTCATATTCAATTTCATTGAAACCATAATTTCCATATACATTGTTATATTTAAATTGCCCCGTATGTTCAAAATGAAACTCATTTAATGAAATCGTAAGAGAATGTTTTCCAAAAAATTTGGTAGGAGTATATTTGTAATTATTAATGTATTTTTCTATAAATGAAAAAGTAGGATATTTTTTTAGGGACCACATCGAAAATCTAAAATATTCAGCTTTAGCTTCATTTTCTACCCATGTAGGATAAATCATACTATTTAAATCTATGTTTAAAAATCCAAATCTAGCATCGATATAATCTCTACTTAGCGTATATTCCTCACAGAAATAAGTTTTAATCTTTTCTATATCTTTATTTTGCTCTATAATGTAATTTATAATATAAGCATTTAAGAATATATTTCTTCCAATTACAGTAGCTTCAATTTCCAGATATTTTTTTTCGGTATCTACAGAACTTTTACATAAACTATCTCCATAAAGAATAGGATGACTTGCGATAATATGTCCTGCTTCATGGTGGAAATTATAATTAGTTCTAGTTTTTACCTGTCCTTCGAAATAAAGGATAAAAAATTTTCCATATTTATATGAGCTATAAGCATCAGCTGATAATTCAGGATAATCAAAAACCCCATAAGGAATCAGCTCCCAGCCCATAGCCTTAAATAATTTTTCAGGTTTCCTCCAATAACGTTTTACATCTAAATTTTCTAAGAACTCAGATGCCAATCTGTATGCATCAGGATATTTAAACAATTAAGTCCCTCCTTATCTCTTTTTTGACAAATAAAAATCAATTAAATCGTTCACTGCTTTTACTTCAGAATCATCTAATGCTCCCATTTTTCTAGCTGCAACATTAGGAACATTTTTAATTTCACCAGTATATAAGTACTCAATAGTTGTATTTAAAACACCTGCTACTCGTGCAACCTTATCTATTGAGGGATAAGCAGTCCCCCATCTTCTAATAGATCCATTTCCTAAATCTGCTCTTCTTTCAACTTCTGCTATACTTATTCCTTTTTCTTGGCAAAGTTTTTGGATAATTTCTAGCATATTCATTCTTAAACCTCCTATTTTTAAGCGATTTAAGCATACTAAAAAAAATATTTTTTTTCTCTTGACATTTAGAATTTATTCTAATATAATTAGAGTGTAAGCTAAAAAGTATGCTTAAATTTTAAAACATATTTAATGTTCGGCAAAGCATTTTTTATATGTTGTTTTTATTATGCTTATACATTAGCATAAATTCTATGAAAAGTCAAATAAATTCTAAGAATATTTTATAAAAAAGGAGGGTGTGATGACAAGATTAGATTTTGAAATGGAAGTTAAAAAAGTTTTAAGAGAAAAAGGGATGACTCAAGTTGAACTAGCTAGAATGCTAGGAATAAAGCCTGCCTATTGCTCTGATATTATTAGAGGCAACAGAAATGGCGGAGAAACTAAAAAGAAAATGTTGAAGTTTCTTGGGATTAAAGAAGCATAAAGAAAGGAGTGATTGAATGAGTGACTATATGGTAAAAGTTGAAAATATAAATGGTGTATTAGTAACAACAAGTAATAGAGTAGCAGAGGAATTAGGAGTTAATCACAAACATTTATTAGATAAAATAGATGGGTATATAGAAAAATTTAGCTCAGCCGAACTTTCCGCCCAGTTCTATATACCTAGTAATTACAAGGATAGAAGTGGTAAATCTAATAGAAATTATTTAATAACTAAAAAAGGAGTAGCTCAATTAGTAGGAGGGTATTCAGCAGCAGTAGAGAAAGCATTTCAATTGAATGTAGATTATATAAATGAATTTGAAAAAATGGAAAACTTTATAAAAGAAAACTTAGTGAAAAGAGCTGATATTAACGATATAGATGAAACTAAAAAGAAAAACCTAGAGATAAGGGAAAGGTACTCTAAAGTAAAACTAGCAGAAACTTTAAAGAGCTTAATTCCTTATTCTAATAGTGAAATGTACAAAGAAATATTAGTATCTGAAACAGCTAAAATTTTAACTGGAAAAGAATTATTACCACCTTTGAGAGTACAAGAAAAAACATTAACTGCAACAGAAATTGCAGATATATTTGATATAACTCCAAATATGGTAGGAAAAATAGCAAATGCTAATAATTTAAAGACAGAAGAATTTGGCTATTGGGTGCATGAAAAAGCTGCTCATTGCAATAAAGAAGTACCTAATTTTAGATATTTTGCAAAAGTAATAGAAGAATTTAAAAAGTATGTGAAAAAACCAAAAGGGAAAAAATAAAAAGGAGAGGTTGAATGGAAAATATAAACTTAACTTATACTTATGAAGAATTGAACAAAGAAAAATCATTTTTACTTTTATCTAATTTTATATGTGAAATAGTAACGCAAAAAGCAGATAAATATATTATTAAAGAAGATGAAAGAATTTTATCAGTGGGTGAAGTTCAAAATTTATTTATCGATAGATTAGCTGCAAAAGATGATGAAGAATATGACAAGTTAATATCTGAAATTATGGATAAAATTTTATTTTAAACAATCAATGGAGGGACTAATATGGATAAGTTAAAAGTTGAGAAGATAAAAAGATTTATTAAAAGAGTAAAGGATTTAGATCTTGATTACAGAATAGCTTGTGAAGGGCATGAAACAGATGATACTTTAACGGCTAAAGATTTATCTGAAATAGATTATCTGAATGTCTTTATTTCTGAAAATGTAGTGGTTAATGTTAATTTTAAATCTGACATAGATATTTGTTTTTGCCACGATTTCCCAATTCTATTTGGAAGAGCTTTTGTATCTCTTGATTTTAAAGATTTAGAAGAAGCCTACAAAGCTGCTAAAAGGATAAAAGTAATAGTTAAAGATATTTTTTAAAAAGAAAGGAGTAAAAACACATGTATATAAAAGACCGTGAAAAAATTGAAAAACTATTATCTAATTTAGTTAATGAAATGATTAATCAAGAATTAATTGAAGCTGATAAAAAAGAAGTAAAAAGCAATTTTAAAAATGCTAGGGAGTATGAAATTGAGCAAATGCTTGAAAAGATTGAAGACGACTATATTAATTATATAAGAAAAAGCTTTTAAATGAGGTGGGAAAAATGAGAAAACTAGAAAATATATTTGGAATTTTCAGGCACAAAGCTAGTAGACCGATTGCTTTTAAAGAGCTATTCGGGATTAATCAGCTTAGTGCTTGTGACAGAGACGGAAGCTGGGACAGTTATGACTTTATCGGAACTATAGATGAAGTTAATGAGTATGAAAAAAGATGGTGTACTCAAGGATCTAATGGCTTTGGATTCTTGGGAATTGAAGCTGTAAAAGGCTTTAATGGGCAATTTAGTTACTGTGGGAAATAGGGGGAGATTATGCTAAGTAACAAAATTTTAGAAAAGTATTGGGGTAGAAATGAATTAAAAGGACTGAGCTTAAAAAAAGCTCTGGCTATTATTCAAATTTTAGAGTTATGGGAGGGAGAAAATGACTAGAAGCGAAATAGCAGCAAGAGAACTTTTGAAAGAAAGTAAAAAAGCAACTCTTTTAGATGTAATTAAATATAAAACTGTATGGTTGCTTAAAGTTATTTTTGGGGCGTACATGAAGTACGTAGAGTTGTATGACTTTGAAGGGCTTATATGGGAGGAAGATGCAGAATGGGAGTTGTAAAAGGATCATTTATTGCTCGTGAAAGTTTGTTTAAAAATCATAAATATGTAGTTGCTCTTAATACCACTTCTGAAAAATATCAGGCTTATGTAGTTTTAAATCCTGGAGATGATATTAATCAGGTCTCACTAACTCCAGAAATGAGCTATTTTATAGATGACTGGTCTTATGGGATTATAAGTTTTAAAACAGATGATGCTAGATGCAATAACTCAACATATTATGAGAATAAATGTCAGGATATTATTACTCAGCTGGCAGCAAAAATTAACTGAAAAAGGAGAGATTAAGATGTCTGAAAAGATGTTACTAACAATGCCAGAAGCGGCAGAGCTTACAGGAATAGGATTACAAAAATTAAAACAAATTGCTAGAGAATATGCAGATTTCCCTTTTATAAAAGTTGGAGTGAAGCATCTTGTTATAAAAGAAAAATTAGCAGATTGGTTTATGAAACATAAGGGAGAAGAGTTATGAAAAAATTAGCAATAGTTTTAGCAAGTATATTAGTTATATATAAAAAAGAAAAAACATCTGAACCAGGCGACCAAACCAAATCAGATGTTTAAGAGAAAATATCTAGGTAATATTTCACCTAGATTATACATTAAATCTTATGAAAAAACAAGGGAGAAAAATATGATAACAATAAATTTACTTGAGTGTGTACAAAGTGAATTAAAAAACAATGGTAGATGCTATGCAGATATAAAAGAAGTATTCATATCGGGGAAATACGATATCGGTCCAGAAAAGTTCTATAAGTTTGCAGCAGTAACAAACTTTAATCCTACTACAGAGATATTGGATACAGGCTTATATATAAAAGGAGACGATTTTATTATTGATGTGAGATTGGCTAGAGGGTATGTTTCGCTTTTAAATTTCATAGACTTGAGAGTTCCAAAGAAAAAAAAGGACATACCTAATTTCTTTTCTCATAGATACGGGGAGTATGTAGGTGATTAAAAATGGGAATAAAAGTCAATCAATTTTATATTGATGTAGACTGCCCTCGCGAGTTCGTTTGCGCACACTGTGGAGTTCATGTCTACGTTACAGATATAAAAGATAAAAGAGTTAAGTATTGTTCAGCTGTATGCGAGAAGCAATACTGGAGAGAAAAATCTAAACAGAATGCAGCATACAAAAAAAGAAGTCGTGAAAAAGTCCTTGGACTTAGAAATTACAGCGCAAAAGGTATGGCAATTAAGTTATATAGAGAGAAGAAAGAAGCTGAAGAAATGGAATGGAAGGAGAGAAAAGAATGAATACATTAAGCGATCTAAACTCAAAATTATTTGAACAAATGTGTAAATTAAGTAAAGATGATATAAGCTCTGAAGATTTAGAAAAAGAAATAGCTAGAAGCGACTCTATGATAAAAATAGCAACAGTAATTATAAATAATGGAGAACTAGCATTAAAAGCTGCAAAGTTCAAGGATGATATGTTAAATGCTGACAATAAACTACCAAAAATGTTAGAGGGATAGATTATGAAAAAATACACTGATGAAATGATTGAGTTCTTGAAAGAAGTTACTCCAGGGAAAACATATAAAGAAATAACAGAGCTTTTCAACAAAAAATTTAATTTAGGTGTAACTACAGGAATAATAAAAAGCCTTCTTAGTAGAAAGAAAATTCATACTGGAACAGGAGGTTGCCTTTATAAAAAAGGATCTATCCCGTGGAATAAGGGGAAGAAGGGGTATATGGGAGCTAACAAAACTTCTTTCAAAAAAGGTAATAGGCCAAAGAATTGGAAACTAATTGGAAGTGAAAGAATTGATATAGATGGTTATACCCTTATAAAAATAGCAGATCCAAGAGAATGGGCTTTAAAACATAGAATCGTATGGGAACAGCATCATAAAAAGAAAGTTCCTGCTGGTTGTGCAATTATCTTCGCTGACGGAGATAAAACTAATCTTGATGTGGACAATTTAATTTGTGTGACTAGAAATGAATTAAAAGTTCTGAACAAATGTAGATTAATTAGCTCTGTTCCAGAGCTCACAAAAACAGGTTTGAATATAGCAAAAATAAGAATTAAATTAGCCGAGTTAAGAAAGGAGAAGAAATGAATATAAATGATTACAATTCTAGAAACATGGGAAAGCAAGTTCTAGTTTTGGGAAAAGACGATATAAAAGTTTTAAATCATTTTGCAAGTATTGCTAAAAGTGGCGAATTAAAAGGGTTGATAGTTGCTGGAAAGTATGTTGGATTTACTGATACATATAGACTTGCATCTATTAAAGATACCCATGAGGAATTATCTGGAACTTATGCACCTCTGATATTTCCCATTTTAGAAGAACTAAAAAAGGCTAACTCGATAGCTGTACTTAAAGATGGAAAAATCGCAATTCAAGTAGAAATGGAAGTTACTGAATACGAGCCCCTAAAAGATATAAAAGTTCCCAATATATCGAAGATAGTTGAAGACTTAGAGTATGAGAGTTATTCTGAGGCATATCCCACTATTAATTTTTCTGAAAATACTGTTTGGAAGATGTTAAAGACTCCAGCTGGACAAGAGCATTACAAAAAATACTTTAAGTTTGAAAACGGAAAAGTAATAGTCGAAGCTTATCCAAATGAAGATTCTAAGTTAGTTTTGGAAATACTAGAGCTAGTGAATGATAGAACTAGTTTAGTAACTGATCTTGATTGTAAATACTTAGACTTGTGGTTCAAATGGACTAAAAATAGTAAGTTTGATTTAGCAATAGGAAAAAATAATAAATGTGCTGTTAAGTTTAGTAAAGATAAGGTTGACTATATAGTTATGCCTTTATCGATGATGAAATAAGGAGAGGAGCTAGAGAGTATGTTTACATTACCAAAGAAAAGAGAAAAGAGAATCGCTGGAAGACTTACTGAAGTAGTAAGAGTTAGATATTCAACTCTTGAGTATATTGATGAAATGGTTGAAGAAAGTGGTTTATCAAGACAAGAAATAATAGATAGAGCAATTAGATATGCTTATGACGATTTAGAATGGGAGGAAGAATAATGAAATTATATGAAATAACAAGTGAAATGAGAGCTTTAGATGAATTATTTTTAAGTTGTATAGATGAAGAAACTGGAGAAGTTAAAGATGATGGTGTAATTGATATTTTAGAGCAAGAACTTCAAATACAATTACAAACAAAAGGTGCAGGTATAATTAAATCTTTTAAAAACTCTGAAGCAATGTTAAATGGAGTTGATGAAGAAATAAAAAGACTTCAAGCTTTAAAAAAATCTATTTCTAATCAAATAAATAGTAGAAAAGAATACATAGTTAGAAATATGGAAATGATGGGAATCACTAAGATAGAAACTGAACTTGGGAATCTAAGTTTAAGAAAATCAAAATCAGTAAATATCTATGATGAAAGCTTAATAGATAAAAAGTTTATTGAGATAGAAACAAAAGAAAAAATCTCAAAAACTGAAATTAAAAAAGCTATTGAAGCTGGAGAAAATGTGCAAGGTGCAAATATAGTAGAAAAGAATAGTTTAAATATAAAGTAAGGAGGATAAATGAATAAGATAATTTTTATAGATACAGAAACAGGTGGAGTTAATCCAGAAAAAGCTGCACTAATACAACTTTCAGGAATAATAAGAATTGATAAAAAAGATGTAGAAAAATTTAATTTTTTCATAAAACCTTTTGAAAATTCAGAAGTAAACGAAAAAGCTTTGGAAGTTCAAGGAAGAACATTAGAGGAATTAAAAACAGATAAATATGTTGAAGAAAAAGAAGTTTATAAACAATTTGTAAATCTTCTTGATAAATATATAGATAAATATGATAGAACAGATAAATTTATTGTTGCTGGATACAATGTAAGATTTGATGTTGACATATTAAAAGCATTTTTTCAAAGACACGGAAATAATTTCTTATTTAGTTATTTAGATTCTTCTATGTTAGATCCTTTGTACTCAATTAGATTATTACAGATAGCTGAGATTTTACCAGTTTTAGAAAATAATAAACTTGAAACTTGGTGTAAACATTTTGGAATTGAGTTAAAAGCTCATGATAGTTTAGAAGACATAGAAGCAACAAAGAAGCTTATTGGAAAATTAATTTCATTAATTAGGAAGTGATAAAGATGGCAAATATGATAATGATTCTTGGAGAAAGTGGAACAGGAAAGTCTACAAGCATTGAGAATTTAAATGAAAAGGAAACTTTCATTATTCAAGCTGTTGATAAACCTTTACCATTTAAAGGTTTTAAAAAAAGATATTCTTTAAGAAGCAAAGAAAATCCAAAAGGTAATAGATTTATAAGTGATAGACCTGAAATAATTATGAAAATCTTAAGTACTTTAGATAAAGAAAAAGAAATTAAAAATATTATTATAGATGATTCTCAATACATAATGGCAAATGAATTTATGAGAAGAGCAAAAGAAAAAGGTTATGAGAAGTTTACTGAGATAGGGCAAAACTTCTATAACTTAGTTGATAAAGCTAACTCTATGAGAGAAGACATAAATGTAATCTTTTTACAACATATAGAAGTTACAGATGACGGAAGAAAAAAAGCAAAAACTATAGGAAAATTAATTGATGATAAGGTTGGATTAGAAGGTAGATTTACTATAGTTTTAGCAACAGAAATTGAAGATGGAGTTTATTATTTTAGAACTCAAAATAACGGCAATGACACTTGTAAAAGTCCAAAAGGGATGTTTGATGAATTAAGAATTCCAAACGACTTAAATTATGTAATACAAAAATCAAATGAATATTTTAATTAATAATAGGAGGAAATAAATATGATGAATTTATGGACAGAAAATGAGGAAGATTTAAGAGAAGAAACTAAAGAAAAGAGTGGAGTAGTTGATAAAAGTGGAGTGTATAACTGTACTATTGAGGAAGCATTAATAATAAGTGGTAAAAATGGTTCTCAATCTAAAGGACTTAAATTAGTTTTAAAAACTGATGAAGAACAATATTTTTATCCAGTAGAGTTTTTTATAAAAGCTGATGGAACTGAAAATGAATATGCTAGAAAGAAATTAAATAAATTAACTTATTTATGTAAGTTAAAAAATAAGGACCTGGTTCCAGTAGAAAGTCCAAACAAAGTTTTTATCCCTGCTCTTGCAGATAAAAAAATTGGTGTGATAGTAGAGGTTAGCTTAAATGGAGAGTATTTAAGATATAACATCATAGGATATTATGATATCCAAAGTAAGAAAACTGCTGATGAAATTCAAAATAAAAAGAATCCTGAAATTTATGAAAGATTCAGAAAGAAATTTGAAAGTGCAGCTCCTATTGAGAAACCAAGTAATAATCATACTGAAGAAAAAACAGAAGAAAAGAATGAGGAATTACCTGAAGAATTCCCGTTTTAATGGAGGGGAATCAAAATGAAAATAAAGCATTATGGAGATGAGGCAAGACTGGATTACTGTCCAGTCTGCCAAAAAGTAAAAAAAGATAATCCTTGTTTTTCTGTAAATGTAAATAGTGGAAAATATATGTGCCACTCAACTGGAAAAAGTGGGCATATAAGTGAATTTCCAGAGATACAAAAAGAGTTAAATATTAGTGGATCAGAAGAAAAAAAAGAAGAAAAGAGAATTTATGATTTTTCTTCTTTAATATATAACTCAAAAAAATTAAATAAAAAATGGCTTGAATATCTAAAAAGTAGAGGCATAGAAAACGAAGATAATATTAATAGACTCTATAGAATGGGTTCTCATGAAAGTATGATGATACCTGTTACTAATGGAGAAACTGTTGTTGGAGTTAAGTATAGAAGTTTAGATAAAAAGCTATGGAGTGAGAAAGGTAGTTGCTTAGACTATCTTTTAAATTGGCAAAATATAACAGATTTTGATTATTTAGTAATTGTTGAAGGTGAAATAGATTTACTTAGTGCTTTAGAAGCGGGAGTAGAAAATACTGTTTCATTGCCTTCTGGAGCTACAAATATTAAATGTATCAAAACACAAAAAAATTGGCTTAGTAAATTTCAAAAAATCATCATTGCAACAGATGATGACGAAGCTGGAGTAGAAGCAAGAAAAAGAATAGTTCATGAATTAAGAGATTTATTAATTCCACTTTATAAGACTTATTTCTATAAGAAAAAAGATGTAAATGAAGTTCTAGTGAAAAATGGAAAAGATAAGGTATATAAATATCTATTAGAATTATGTAGTCAAATAAAAACAGGATTTAGAAATTTCAAAATTGATGATGGTGGATACAACTATTATGGTGGAGAAGAAACTGTTAGAGTTAGTAATTTCTTAGTTGAGGTAGAAGCCTTTTCTGAAAATTTTTTAATAGGAAAAGCTATAAATAATGGAAGAGAAAGAAAGTTTAAAGCTAGAATATCTGATCTTTTATCTATAAAAGGAATTGCAGAAGCTATGGGAGTGTATTTAGGTAGTCCATCAACAATTCCAAAATTTATTGATTGGCTAAAAGAAGAAAATCAAGAGAAGTACATTGAGGAAATAGAATATTACGGAATAAGAAATAATAAATACTATGATGAAGATTCAGATGTTGTATGTGATAAAAGAGATTTAAAAATTACAAAAATTTCTGAAATAGGAGCTCTAACAACCGAAGAAAAAGAATGGCTTGAAAAAAATTTAATTCATATGAGAAGCGATGTAAATCAATCTTTGCTAGGAATCTGTTGGGCATTAGGTAGATTTCATACTCAAGGAACTTATCCCATTCTAGAAGTTTCTGGAACAACAAGTATTGGGAAAACAGAATATGTTGAATTTATTTCAAGGTTATTGTTTGGTGGAAGAGAAAATATAAAAAGTTTATCTACTCTATCTAATCATCAAATAAGAAGCTTTAGTAGCTGCTCAAATATAACACCTTGGGCTATAGATGAAGTTAAAATAACTGGTAAATTTCAACTTGAGAAAATGAATGATTTATATTCAACTATTAGATCTGTTTATGATAACAAGATTATAAATCAAGGAAATACAACTAATAAATTAGCTGAGTTCCATCTGTGTACTCCACTTATTATCTCGGGAGAAACAAAATTAAGTGATGTGAGTATTCAAAACAGAATGATAAGTACAAGTCTTACTAAAAAGAACAAAGGTGATTTTGAAATTTATAAGAAACTTAAAAATAGCGACATTTTAGAAAAACTTGGAAAAGCTGCTTTGATAGATAGACTTGAAAATGGAGTTATAGCTACTGACAGTACTATTTTAAACAAAGTAAAAGATGAAAGGCAACTATATAACCTAAATTGTTTGCTAAAAGGTTTAAAGTCTCTCTCAAGAGTTTTAAAGATAGATATGAATATCATAACTAATTTTGTAAGTTTCTTAAATACAGATTTTTCAAAAGAGTATACAACCACTGATAATTTTATTGAACTTTTAAAATTAGTAGAAGATGCAGGGATAGAAAATTTAGAAAGCTTTTATGTGTCAACACCTAATGAGCATTGGGCTAGATTTCAACTTCTTTATACAGCTATTGATGAGCAGAAAAGAAAAACGAATTCTACTCTTGAATTGTTAGATATGAAAACTTTAAGAAAGCAACTTGTAGAAGAGGAATTTATAGTTTCAAATAGTGAAGTTAAGAAGATTAAAGACAGTTTTACAGGAGAAGCAAAAACATATAAAATAGCTAAATTTAAAATAATAAAATAGATAAGGTTACTGCATTTATTTAATAATACCAACATAAAATAAAAAAAGTTACTGTTGGTTACTGTAAAGGTTACTGCTAGACATACGATAAAATGGAGAGTGTTACCGAGTTACCGTAAAAATCAACATAGGACAGATAAATATTTAGGTATATATATTAAATTTAACTATATACCTAAAATAATATAGAAAAAATCAAAAAATAGGGTAACTCGGTAACCTTTCCCATAAAATGCTAAGTTGAACGGTAACCAAAACGGTAACCTAACGGTAACTTTATTAAAAAAGCAGTTCTATAGCACTATTTATGGCAATTAGAACGGTAACCTAATTTTAAATATAAAGAAATTATACTAATATAGTATATATTAAATAAAGTATTGGTATAGAAAGGAAAAATATGCAAATAATAGAGTTCTGGTATATGTGTTTATCTGCAAATTCTTCTCAAGAATTACTAAATTTAGTAAAAAAACATAAATGGCACTTTGAACACTTGAAGCCACAAGCACAGGAGTATTTAAGGAATTTATATAAGATTTATAGAAAAAATGAAGAAGCATTATATAAATAAAAACGGAGTAAAAATATGGGGAAGAAGATAGATGTCAATGAGATAGTAAATAAGAGATTTAAAAATAAAAATGATGAAGAATTTTATGTTATTAAGTATCTATTTAAAGAAAAAAATAATTACTGCTATGATATTGAGTTTATTGAAACTAAAAATATTCAAATGGCTACTCTCAATCAAATCAGAAAAGGAACTTGCCTTGATATAGTTCAAAGAAAGAAAATGAAAAGAATTCAAGAAGAGTTAAGGTTAAAAGAAAGAAATAGGTTAGTGAAGCAACCTAAAAATCAAGTTTCTATCCCTTCTAATATCAAAAATATAAATGTTTTGAGTATTGATTTAGCTACTAGATCAGTTGGTATTGCTTATTCTTGTAAAGGGAAAATAGTGAGATGGAAAACTATAAAAGCTGATTTAGAAGATTTTAGAGAAAGAGGATATTTAATTATTAATGAAATAGTAAAAGTATTAGAAACTTCAAAAAAGATAAAAGGTGCAGCAATAGATTTAGTTGTTATTGAGGATGTATATTTAGGCTTAAATTCCAGTATATTATCTATTTTATCTGAGATAAGAGGAATGCTTACATATAATTTAAAAAAATTAAAAATAGATTTATTGTTAGTACCAGCTGTATTTTGGAAAAATAAATTTAATAATCTACCACTTGAGAGAAAAGAGCAAAAAGAGTTTATGATGAATAAATTTAATGAGTTTACAGGAAAAATAGCAGATAGTGATGATGTTGCAGATGCTTATATGATGTTAAAAGCATGTTTGGGAGGATAAAAAATGAGTTTAGGAAAAAGAGTAAAAGAATACAGAGTAAATAATAATATAGATCAAAAGGAATTTGCTAAAAAATTAGAAGTTACACAACCTTATTTGTCACATTTAGAATGTGGAAAAGTTGAAGCTAGTGAAAGACTAAAAAATAGAATATTAAAAATTATCGAAAGTGAAGATCAAGAAACTACTGAAACTGTTGAAACAGATAATGTTAAATCTCCAAAGCATTATATGCTTGGTGATTTAGGAATTGAAGTAAAAGATGTTATTTTTGAAGTTACAAAAGATATGAAAGGAAAAGAAGCTGTTTGTGTTGGAAATATTCTTAAATATGTTATGAGAGCTAGAAAGAAAAACGGAATAGAAGATTATAAGAAAGCTTATGAATATTTAGGTTATTTGTTAAAGGATTGATTTTTATGCAAAAAATAAGAGTTACTCACAAAGATGGAGATATGCAAGGAATTACATTGATGTACTTAATTAACAAGTACTTGAAAATTAATCGGAAGCTTTGGGATAAAGAAGACATGATTCTCAATAGATATTATAAAGCTATACTAACTAGGACTATAAAATCATCAGATAAAATTGTAGAGAAGTTCAAAAATAAGATTAATTATCGTGTTGAAAAAGATGTTATCAAAATTTTAGATGAAGTATTTGCTGAATGTGAGCATAAAGAAAATGGTGATAATTTAGAACTTCTTAGGACTATGTTTCTTGTAATTATGATGTTTGGAACTGTTAATTCACACAAAAGAAACATGATAGGAGTAGTTTTAAAATCTATGATAACAGATGTATATAAGACTTTTGAAGATTTTAAAACTATGTGGCTAAGAGAAATAGATGACAGTGTTATCAGATTGGAGGAAGCTGGTGCATGTTGATGATAAAGAATTATTTGATGCTTTAGTTTTAGCTATTATTTCAAGGAGGCATCCAATGAGAAAATTTAAAGGAATATATTTTTATATCAATAATTCTAGAGTTGAAAAAACTCAAGACTATGGAAATGACTTAGATAATGAAAGATATGATTTAGGGAATTACTTTTTATTTTCTGATGAAGCTACAAAAGTACTTAAATCTAAAGAATATGGAGAATTTTGGGAAAAAGTTAGAAATGGAGAATTGGAGAATGAGAACAGAGACTGAAATAAGAGATAAATTAAAAGAGTATGAAGGAAATATTGAATTTTTAGAAAATTCTTTAAAAGACTATAAAATAATAGAAGAACTAAAAAGAGAATCAATTATTTTAAAATGGGTTTTAGGAGAAATTAAAAAAATTTAATTAGGAGGAAAAAATGAATAAAATAATTGAATTTAAAATAAAAAAAATAAATGAAGACGAGTACAATTGGGCTTTCTCTTCTTTTGAAAACAAAGTAATAAAAGAAGGGTTTGAATTTGAGTTTGAGCGGGATGTGGATTGGGGAAGTATTTTTGTAACTGATGAAAATACTAGATTGGAATACTGCTTTTCTAAAAGAGTTGGGAAGCATGACCCTACGCTTTATATAAATTTAAAAGATGTAAACAAAATATTTGCAGTTTCTAAAGAAGAAGCTGACGATATTAAAGAAATCTTAGAAGAAGTGAATTTTAGATACAATGATTTTGAAGAATTTTTAGATTAAAGTAAAAGCAAGAGAGATTGGGGGCTAAAATGTGGAAGTGTAAAAAATGTGCTTGTACAAATTTTAAATTAGGAATTGGTGGATATGTAGAGGTAGATTTTAACAGAATTGGAATGGAAAAAATTTATGAAACAACATTAGAAATAATAAATAAAGAATGTGTAGAGTGTTGCAGATGTGAAAATAATGGAAATTATATACAAGATATAGCTGAATGGGAGGATGAAGATGAATAGGGAATTTGAATTTAGAGCTTGGTTAACAAAATATAATAAAATGGTAAATATTTATTCTTGGAATATATGGCAAGAATATTTTATGTGTAGTGAATATGATTCTGAATTTTATTTAGAAGAAACCCCGATAATGCAATACACAGGATTAAAAGATACGTATGAAAAAGAAATTTATGAGGGAGATATCCTTTTTGAGAGCTTTGGAGAAAAACATCACAAAGTTGTTTTTGAAAACGGAAGTTTTAGAGCAGAATTTAAGGGGGATTTTGAAGAATATTCTTTGGATCTAATTGATGTTGTTGCACAAGGTTGTGAAGTGATAGGGAATATTTATGAAAATCCTGAATTGATGGAGGACAATTAAATGAATATAGATTTAAATAAACTTATGGATTATAAATCCATAGCTTATGCAAATGAGATAGCACAGTTAGAGAAAGTAAAAGAAGAGTTTAATGAACTATTAAATGAAGTAGAAGTGAAAAGCTTGAGTTATAGTTTTGTTAAGAATAGAGATAATTTTAAAGCTGAAGCTTTAGACTTAATAACTGCTACAGTTAATCTGTTAATTTTATGTGGATTAACAGAGCAAGATTTTGAGAAGCATATTGAGAAATTAGAATCATATAAGAATGGGAAATATAAGAGATAAGGAGGAGAACAATGTTACACAGATATCAAATAGATTTGAGAGTTAAAGAAGAAAATACAGAAAAAACAATTAAAAAATCTATTTTTAGAAAAAAGGAATTAACAGATGCTGAACTAGAAGAAGCACAGCTGGAATTTATTAGAAGTACAAAAGCAATATACAAAGAAAAAGGGATAGATTTAGAAGTTTTGGAATGGGGAATTCAAAAATTTGAGTTAGTTCGTAAAAATAGCTAAAGAGGTGAGTTAATATATGAGCTTTAAAGAGCATAACAATAGAGAAGTCTCTAAGAAACTAGCAGAGTACATAACAGGGACTGAACTAAGAAAATATGTAGCTAAGAAGGTTAAACAATATATCAACTTAGAAAATCCAACCGTTTTTGATGGAGCGGTTGGAAGTGGACAGTTAGAACAGTTTGTTAATCCTTCTATCTTATACGGGGTAGATGTTCAAGAAAGTTCGATTAATTCAGCAAGAGAAAACTTTAAAAATACTGAATTAGAAGTTAAAAGTTTCTTTGAGTATGAAAGAGAAAATTTTGAAGTAGATTGTGTAATAATGAATCCTCCATTTTCTCTAAAATTTAAAGACTTGACAGAACAGGAGCAAAAGAACATACAAAAGCAATTCACTTGGAAAAAGTCGGGGGTAGTAGACGATATATTTGTTTTAAAATCTCTTGAATATACAAAGAGATATGCCTTCTATATACTTTTTCCAGGGGTTGGATACAGAAAAACAGAAGAAAAGTTTAGAGAATTAATTGGAAATAGACTAGCCGAACTAAATGTTATAAGTAATGCATTTACAGATACTTCTATAGATGTTTTATTCTTAGTTGTCGACAAGAACAAGATAACTGAAACAGTTTACAGAGAACTCTACGATTGTAAGTTAGAAAAGATAATAGTTTCAGATACTTGGAAAGTTGATGAAGATTATAGATGGGAGCAAATAAGAGAAGAAAAAGAAGTTGAAGAAGTTGATATTAATGCTTTAAATACGAAGGCTTGTGAACTCTGGATAAAAGGGGTAGAAAGAAATTTAGAATTAGATTTGTTCTTAATAAAAGAATGTGATGCAAATATAGACTTTATGGGGAATATCAGAAGGCTAAAAGCAATAGTAGAAAAATATGAAAATAAATTTAGGAGTAAGAAAAGATGCAAAAACGAGATGATTTTATTAGAGAAACAATCAAAATTGCTAACTTTGTTTTCGGGAGCACAACGGTAGTTATTTCGGATATTTTTAATATAAAATATATGTCTAAAAAAGATATTTTTACAAAAAGAGATATTGTCGAAAATGGAGAACCTGCCATATTTTATGGGGATATATCTAGAAAATATGATTGTTTTGTAGATGAAGAAATAACAAAAATTAATAGTGAAGCTTACAACAGAGCTGACAAAATTAACAAAGGGCAAATATTAGTAAATCTGGAAGATTTTGATTATGAAGATATTGGAAGATGTATCTTCTATGAGAATGATATCCCTGCTGCAATAAATGGGAATGTAGCTATTCTAACACTAAAAGAAAAATTTGAAGATGCAGTAAATCTGAAATACATAACATTTTATCTTAACTATAAAGATATAGTAAGACAATACGTGTACGATAAAGTGGTTGGAGAAAAAGTCAAGAGACTATCTAGATTATATTTTGAGCATATTCCAATAACTATACCACTTATTGAAAGGCAAGACAAAATCATAGATAATTTTATAAAAGTTAGAAAGAAGTTTAAAAATGATTTTGAATTGTTAGAAAAAGCTATTGACTTGGCTAATAAGTACACAAGTTTTGGAGTAGATGGGCTTTTAAAATTAAAGTAAAGGAGAGATGTAAGATGAAAAAAATGTTAATGGTATTATGTTTAATTATGCTATTTGCTGGGCGTGAAGAATTTGGAACCGATAAAGATATCCAATCAACAGCAAGACTGGGAAATAAGTTAGCAGAAAATCAGCCTACGCCAAACGATATTGATTACAGTTTGGAAAGATATAATCTGATTCGTAGAACTTATTGGGTAAATGGACAAAGAGAAAAAGCAGTTAATTTACCATGCCCTGTTGTAAAGCCATTTGGATATATAGTTTTATTTACTGAAAATGGAGGGATAGTAGGTTCATTTACAGTAGATGGTAAAGTATCTAGTTTAAATAGTTTTTTAACTCCTGACAGCGAATATTATTCACGTGGCGAATATACTAATGATTGGCTACCAGATGTAGATGGAAGCTATGGAGAAAACGATAATATGGGTATATTCTTTTTCACAAACGATGGAAAGTATATAGAATGGACAGGAACATATTTATACAGTGATATACCTATGAAAGTTGAAAATCCAATCGTTAAATATGAAATTGGAGGGAATAAATGAAAATAATAAAACATTTGATAATAGGAATAGCAGGAATGGCTGTATCGATTTTGATAGTATATGGATTTAGTTTTCTCAGTGAAAACGTTGACTATAAATATCAAAAAGCTATAGATAACATAAGTTACGATAGATTAAAAAAAGTTGAAGACACTGCTAGGGCAATGATTGCAACATATAAATCAGATAAATTAACTTATGAAGCTTACAAAAATACAGATGTGGAACTTGCAACACAAGCTAAAATAAGAGCAAATAGGACAGCTGTTGCTTACAATGAGTATATTTTAAAAAATAGTTTTCAATGGAAAGGGAATATCCCCAGTGACATTTATAATCAATTAGAGATAATAGAATGAGGTGAGTTAATGGCAACACAGGAGCAAAAGATTATATTTAAAGCAATAGAAACTGTATTGATTAGTTATTCTAAGTATAAGAATAAAATAAAAATCAATTTCGAAAGGCTTAATGATCCTAAGATATTAAATTCATATAGTTTAGATAAAGTTTCTGGGAAAGGATATTCAGAAATAAAATCAGAGTGTGAAAGAATAGAAGATCTTAAAAGCAGAATATCTAAAGATATAAAAATGTATGAAGAAATGGTCTTTAGAATTGATAGTGCTTTAGAAATGGTAAAAGATAATGAAGATTATGATTTAATTCAAATGGGGTTTTTAGAAAATCATTTCAAAAAAGATAGAGTTGATTATGAAAAAATAGCTGAAAAACTTAATATATCTGTTAAAACTGTATATCAAAAGAGAAATAGGATTTTCCCACTATTAGAGTTTCATTTTAAAACTCAAAATTTAATTCAGGTAAAAAACTGGTAAAAAAGTGGTAAAAAAGTGGGGATTGAAAGGTTAGAGAAAAAGTGTTAGTATGATAGCATGTAGAAATTGAGATTTCTAAATTCCGTATAAGTCCTCGCTTATGCTAGTAGTTATTGAGGCTTTACTCTAAAAAAGCCTCTACCAATTATGGTGCATCGGGCTAATACCCTGGCTAGACGCGATAGTCTTTCATTGGTGAGAATCCAATATGCACAGTATACCAAACATCAATACTCCCACTACACTTAGATGTGTGCGATATGTCGCCTGTGGGAGTTTTTTTTATTGATTAGCCCACTTTCAGCATTATATCGGCTATAAACAAAAATGCGAGTCAAAGTGCACAAAGGTAGTTATTTACTGCCTTCGACTGGAGAGTTACATTAATGGTAAATGGACTGCTTGCTAAGCAGTTGTCCTGATGGACTTATAGGTTCGAGTCCTATACTCTCCGCCAAATAAAAATATAAAAGTTTAAAAAGTTCTAAAAAAGAACATACTGAAAGATTATAACAGGTATCAATTGGCGAAATAGGTTCTTTCAGAATATAAAAAAGTCAAGCGGGTCTCGCGAATCCCGAGCTCCACCTGAATATTGGTCAAAATTTTAACGATTTCCGTTCCTAAGGAGTGAAAAATGAACATAGAAGAAAAAATAGTTAGTAGCCCTGAACTTGCGGAGATGTTTGGGGTGACAGATAGGTATATCAGAATGTTAGCTCAAGATGGCGTTGTAAAGAAAAGTGGAAACAGAGGTAAATATTTACTCGCAGAGAGTGTAAAAGGTTTTATTGAGTTTATTAAAGAGCAAAACTCTGCTGATGTAGATTTGAAAGACACAAAACTTAAAAAAGAAACTGAAAAAATTGAAAAAGATATAGAGCTAAAAAGTATAAAAATATCAGAATTAAAAAATGAACTGCACTCGGCAGAGATAGTTAAGAAAGTTATGACAGTTATGCTCACAAATTTAAAGGGTAAATTATTAGCTGTACCTAATAAAATCGCCCCTTTGGTTGTGGGTTGCGATAATCTTGGAGATATCCAGGATATAGTTTTGAGTTCTATAGAAGATGTTTTGCTGGAATTAAGTGAATATAGTCCAGAATTGTTTAAAAATAAAAACATAATCCTGGAAGATGAAGAAGAGGTGGAAGATGAAAAAAGCAAAGGAAAAGGATCCAATAGAAAATCCAAGTCTAAGAAAAACAATTAATCTATTTGCTGACATATTTCAAACCTTGAAGCCTCCACCAAAGTTGACTATAGATACTTGGGCTGATTCATATAGAATTTTAAGTTCTAAGACATCAGCTGAACCAGGGAGATGGAAAACTGATAGAGTACCATTTCAAAGAGAAGTCATGAAAGCAATTTCTGACAAAAAGACAACTAAAATAGTGATGATGTATGGAGCTCAGCTATCTAAAACAGAAATTTTATTGAATGTATTTGGATATTATGCTGACTATGACCCTGCTCCTATCATGTATCTTTTGCCGACTAAAGACCTAGCAGAAGATTTTTCTAGTACAAGGCTAGATGATATGATACAGAGTACACCTCAGCTTAAAAATAAAATTCTAAACAAAGTTGATGGAAGAGATACCAAACTACAAAAAGAATTCGTTGGCGGGTATATCACATTAGTTGGAAGTAATTCTGCTGCAGAGTTATCAAGTAGACCTTTGAGAATTCTACTTGCAGATGAGGTGGACAGATTCAAAAGCGATGTTGGTGGAGAAGGAGATCCATTAAACTTAGCAATTGAAAGAACTAAAACTTTCTGGAATAAGAAAATAGTTATAACAAGTACTCCAACTATCAAGGGAGATTCAAGAGTTGAGAAAGAATATGAGAATTCGACAAAAGAAGAGTTTTATATACCTTGTCCAAAATGTGGCTCATTCCAAAAATTAGAGTGGAGAAACATAATTTTTGAACCAGTAGGGCATAAATGCTCTGACTGTTTAGAAATTTCAAGCGAACATGAGTGGAAAAGAAATATGATTCATGGTATATGGCAATCACAGGAAGAAGTAGACGATTGGAGTGTTAGAGGCTTTCATATTTCAGAGTTATATAGTCCGTTTTCAACATGGCCAGAAATTATAAAAAAGTTTAAAGCTGCAAAGGGTAATATGCAAATGATGAAGGTTTTTACCAATACCTGTCTTGGCCAAACATGGGAAGAAAAAGTAGAAAAGATAGATTTCTTAGATGTTTCTAAGAGAAAAGAAGAGTATACTGCAGAAATACCTGACCAAGTTCAAGTTTTAACTGCTGGAGTCGATGTGCAAGATGACAGATTGGAAATTGAAGTTGTAGGTTGGGGACTTGGGGAAGAGTCTTGGGGAATTTACTATAAGCAATTCATAGGCTCACCTGGTCAAAATGATGTTTGGGAGCAACTGGATAGATTCCTGGAAACAGAATTTGAGTATGCAGATGGTGAAAAAATAAGAATTCTTTGTACTTGTATAGACACTGGAGGACATTATACTCAAGAAGCTTATCAATATATCAAGCCTAGAGAATTTAGGAGAGTATTTGGGATAAAAGGAAAAGGCGGAGATGGAGTTGCTTTTGTATCCAAACCATCTAGGACTAATAGAATGCAAATATCACTCTTTACTTTAGGAGTTAATACAGGGAAAGAAACGATACTTGCTAGACTAAAAATTGAAGAACCAGGTTCTATGTACATGCACTTTCCAAGCAATGTAGATAGGGGCTATGATGAAGCATATTTCAAAGGTCTAACATCTGAAGTTAAGACTACCGTTTGGGAAAAAGGAGTTAAAAAAACTGTTTGGAAAGTGATAGGAACTAAGAGAAATGAGCCCCTTGACTTGAGAAACTATGCTTATGCAGCATTAAAAATAGCAAATCCAAATTTAAGTAAAAAATATACTGTTGAAGCAACAAAAAAGACTACGAAAGTATCAAAAAGAAGAGTTTTGTCGAAAGGAATGAGTTTATAAATTGAATTACACTAGAGAAGAGTGCTCGCAGATGATTGAAGCCTATAGAAAGGCAGAAATAGCAGTATTAACTGGAAAAAGTTATAAAATTGGTACAAGAGAGCTTGTGAGAGAAGATTTATCTGAAATTAGAAAAGGTAGAGCCTTCTGGGAGGGTGAACTTGACAAATTGAACAATAATGGAAGAAAAAAATTAGGAAGAAGAGTAATACCTAGAGATTTATAGGTTTTAATCTTCTTTTTTTAATGCAAAAGGAGGTGAAAAATGAATTTATTAGACAAAGCTATTGCTTTTTTTAATCCTAAAAAGGCTCTTGAAAGAGAAGTTGCTAGAAAGAAAATTGAGATTCTGAATACTGGATACTCAAATCACGGAGCATCTACAACAAAAAGTTCTATGAAAGGTTGGATTTCTACTGGTGGAGGAGTCAAAAAAGACATCTACAAAAATAGAAAGAAGCTAGTTGAAAGGTCAAGAGACCTGTATATGGGAGCTCCCGTTGCTCAAGGAGTCATGAAGACTATTAATTCTAACGTTATCGGTAGCGGATTAAAGCTAAAATCAGCAATTGACTATGAAACTTTAGGGATTAGTGAAGAAGAAGCCGAAGCAATTGAAACTACAATTGAAAGAGAATTCAAATTGTGGGCTGATAACAAGATTGAGCAGATGGGGGTTTTGAATTTTGACCAAGTTCAAGACTTAGTGTTCTTAACAATTCTCTTGAATGGTGAGTGCTTTGTAAAATTTAACTATTTTCTAACACCAAAGAATCCATATAGCTTAAAGCTACAAATAATTGAGCCTGATAGAGTTATGACACCTACTACATTGCAAAATGATGAAACTATTGTTGATGGAGTGAAAATCGATAACAATAATAGAATCTCTGGATATTATGTCGCAAGAAAACACCCACTTGATGTGGCAGGAAATGTAGAAACTGACTTTATTTCAGTTTATGGAAAGCAGGAGCAGTTAAACATTTTACACATAATGCTAGCCGAAAGACCTGAGCAAGTCAGAGGTATACCTATTCTATCTCCAGTAATCGAAGCACTGAAGCAACTGGATAGATATACTGATGCAGAACTTATGGCAGCAGTGGTAAGTGGGATGTATGCAATTTTTATAGAGAGTGATAAAGATAATGCTCAAGGGGCTAATATTGCAGATCACGAAGTCTTAGATGAAACAGAACAGATTGATAGTTCTAACGAAGAAACAATAGAACTAACTCCTGGGCTAGTACAAGGGCTTAATCCTGGAGAAAAGGTTGTCGCTACTAATCCAGGTAGGCCAAATGCACAGTTCGACCCATTTGTAACAGCAATTCTAAGACAAATAGGAGCAGCATTAGAAGTTCCATACGAGTTACTAATTAAGCATTTTACAGCCAGTTATTCTGCTAGTAGAGCTGCTTTATTAGAAGCTTGGAAAATGTTTAGAAAGAGAAGAGATTGGTTCTCTAGTAATTTTACACAAGTAGTATATGAAGAGTGGTTAAGAGAAGCATATTTGCTAGGTAGAATAGACATGAAGAACTATGGAGAGGATCCATTGCTAACAAAAGCTTGGTGTGGAGCTCAATGGAATGGACCGAGCCAAGGACAACTTGATCCATTAAAAGAAGTCAAAGCAAGTACTTTAAGAGTTCAACAAGGATTCTCTACTAGAACAAAAGAAACTGTCGAGCTTAATGGCGGTGATTTTGAGCAAAATGTAAGAATTTTAGCAAAAGAATACAAATTATTAGATGAAAAAGGAGTGGTGATTGACAATGCCGAAAATGACAAAGAAGTTTTGGAACATAACGAAGAATGAAGAAGCAAAAAGTGCTGATGTTGTTATGTATGGGACTATCGGTTCTGATGAATATTGGGACGATGTCTGTGACAAAACAATCAAAGAAGAAATTGGAAACCTAGGTGATGTAGAAAATATAAATGTACATATCAACTCACCTGGTGGAAGTGTATTTGCTGCGGTGGCGATAGCGAACACTTTAAAAAATCACAAGGCTAAAGTTACAGCTTTCATAGATGGTCTTGCGGCAAGTGCCGCAACGATTATAACTAGTGCTTGTGATGTTGTAAAAATGCCAAAAAATGCTTTGTTTATGATACATAATCCATTGACATGGGCTTATGGAAATAAGCAAGAGCTGGAAAAAACTGGAATCTTATTAGACAAAGTAAAAGATAGCATCTTAGAGACTTACTTAGCAAAAGCCAAAGATAAGACTAAAGAAGAATTATCCGCACTTATGGACGAAGAAAAATGGTTCAATGCTGAAGAAGCTAAAGAGTATGGATTTATCGATGAGATAGTAGATGAAGTAGAAAATCTACAGAATGTCAATAATTTACTAATTGTAAATAGTTTAGCATTTGATATTTCTAAATTTAAAAATTTCCCAGGCTCTAAACCTACTGAACCTGTAGCAGAGCCTATTCCAGAACCAACTCAAAATACAGTCACAAACTCAGAAGAAATGACTGTAGAAAAGTTCAAGGCAGATTACCCTGAGTTGTATGAAAACATAGTTAATTTAGCAATCCAAGGGGAAAGAAACAGAATAGAAGCAATTGAAAATCTTGAAATATCAGGATTTGATGATATTGTAAACACAGCTAAATTCAAAGAACCAGTCGATGCTGCAAACTTAGCATTAAAAATATTAAATATAAAAAAAGAAAAGAATAAAGAGACTCTTAAAAACATACAAAATGAGAGTCAGGCAACACCTGTTCCTGTAGCCCCAAGAGCTGAAGAAGGTTCAGGAAGTGTTGTAGGAATACCAGTATGTAATATTTTAAAGTATATGAATAAAAAAACAGGAGGTACAAAATGAGCTTTATAGAAAAAGGTAATGAGTACGGAGTTGACCAATTATTAAGTGGTACAGGTCACAAAGTTATGGAATTAGAAGTACCACAAGGGAAATCAGTTAAGAGAGGGCAAGCAGTAAATGCAAGTGCAGAATTATCTGATGGAACAGATTTATTTGGAATAGTTTTAGAAACAGCTGACGGAACTACAGCTAAGACTAAAACTACAGTTGTAGTGTTTGGGGAAGTTATTTTCGAAGGACTTGAGCTAAAATCAGCTACTACTAAAGCTGATTTTATTAAAAAAGCTAGAGAAAAAGGAATAATAGTAAAAGAATTAGGAGGTAGATATTAATGGCAGTATTATTAGAATTTTTAGGATTATATGACCAGTCAGTTATAAAACCAAAGACATTTATTAGAGACATGTTTTTCTCAAAACATGAAACTCATGAATACCCAAAATGGGAAATTGAGTATAGAAAAGGTAGACAATTAGTAGCTCCTTTTGTATCTGAATTAATACCAGGAACAGAAGTAGTAAAAAGAAGTTATGCATCTAAATACTACAGTGCTCCAAAGGTAGCACCAAAGAAAACATTCTCTGCACAAGAAATTTACTTTGCTAAGTCAGCAGGAGAAACTATCTATGGTGGAATATCTCCAGAGGAGAAAAAAGCCAAATTAATAGGAGAAGCTTTCGCAGACTTTGAAGAACAAATCTCAAGAAGAGAAGAGTTAATGTGTATTGACTTAATGTTTAAAGGGTCAATAGTAGTAAAAGGAGAAGGAATTGAAGACAAAATAGAATATGGAACAGTTCAAGAAATTACTCCTACAGTATTATGGAATCAACCAAATGCAGATATTTCAGGAGATATAGAATCAGTAATCACTTTAATAGGTGAAACTACAGGGCAAAGAGTTGAGCATATAGTTATGGATCCTGTTGCAGCAAGACTATTTACTCAAAATGAAAAAATAGCTAAATTACTAGATATTAAAAATGCTAATTTTGGACAAATAGATCCTAAAGAGTTAGCAAGTGGGGCTATATATATTGGAACTTTAGCTCCTTACAATATCCCTATCTACTCATACCAAACTCAACATTCAGTGTTAAAAGCAGATGGAAAAACATATGATACAGTAAAAATGATTCCAGAAGGAAGAGTGTTATTTGCACCATCTAATAATACTTTACACTATGGACCTGCAGCAGATATAGCTAAAGGGATAATAGTTGCAGAAAGAGTCCCTTTTGAAGATGAAGATACAAAAATCAATACTCTTGAAGTAAGAACAGAATCAAGACCTTTACCTGTTCCATTCGACATTGATGCTATAAAAGTTTTAAAAGTTAAATAAGGAGGGATAGCATGAAATTAAAAGTTAAACAATCACTGATTTACTGCGGAATAGTTTATAATCCTGGTGAAGTAGTGGATATCTTAGAATCAGATATCATAGAAAGAGTTAAATCCCTTGAACTCGTAGAAGTTGAAGAAGTTACTGAAGAAGCTGAAAATCTTGAAGAAGTTGAAGAAACTACTGAAGAAAACACAGAAGTTGAAGAAACTAATAAAAATTCAAAAAAATCTAAAAAGGCATAACTATGGGCTTTAAAGAAGAAGTTACTAATGACCTTGCTAGTGTTTTTTTGAACTTAGAAGAGTTTGGAGACACACATACTATAGGAAAAAAAGAAACTGTCTGTGTTATTGATGAGGAGAGATTTCAGAACAAGCAGAGAAACAGAGCTAGATCTTTAGAAAATGACGGGCTATTTATTGAAGGTATGACTCTATTTATAGAAAAAGCTTTCTTTAAATACCCACCTCATTCTGGAGAAAAAATCTTAGTAGATGGTGTTAGATATTTAGTAGAAGAAACTAAGGAAGACATGGGTTTATTGGAAATAGACTTAACGAGGTATGATGAAAAATGATAGGAGTTAAAGTTGAAGCTACTGGAATAAATGAAGTTATCAATACTCTTGGAAAATACGAAAGTGAGCTACCAGGGTGTATTTCAAGGGCTATTAATCGTTCACTTGAGATGGTAAAAACAGAGCAAATCAGGAAGACAACGGAGTCTTATTTTGCTCAGAAAAGTAAATTGCTTAGTAGTGTTAATATCTTTAAAACTAACAAAAGTAATTTAACTGGATCTATCATAAGTAGTGGTAGAGCGATAGGCTTAGACCATTTTAGGTTAAATCCTAAAACTAGGACAAAAGGAAAGATAGTTCAAGCTGCTGTAAAAAAGGAAGGGTATAAATCATTACCTAATGCATTTATAGCATACAAGAGCGGACATCTAGGAGCTTTTGAAAGAACTGGTAAATTCATTACAAAAAATGGTAGAAAAAGAGAGACTATTAAAAGACTAATGTCAGTTTCAGCACCTCAAATGCTTGGAAATTTATCTATTTTAGAATATCTACAAGGCTATGCTGATGAAAAATTTAGAATGAGATTAGAACATGAGATAAATAGGGTGATAGGGATATGATAATTGAAGTGGAGAAGCTGATATTTGACTTCTTAGTAGAGAAATTGAAAGATAAAAAAGTTACAGTATATCATGGATTATTGCCAGAAATTAATCATGAAGATAGAGAAGAAGGAAAGAGCGAGAAAGACCTCTTTCCTTTTGCTATTTTAAGGGTTACTAAGTTTGAACAGACTAGAAATGGAATAGATAGCTATGATGTACCAGTAGATTTAGAAGTGTGGATAGGCACTAAAATGGAAGATGAGAAAGATTACCTAAATAACTTATCTATTGGAGACTATTTGAAAAAAGAGTTTTTAAATGAAAGTACAGTAGATGGAAAATTTGCTGTGGATCAATCGTACCCATTTTCAATAGAGTACTTTACTGCAGAAACAGAGCCTTATTTTTACTCTGTTTGTAGATTTAGAGTATTTGGAGTACCTGACACATCAGAAGTAGTTGAGAGAAAAATCGCAAAACTGCTTGGAAGGGGATAACAATGAAAACATATATTTATGTAGGTAAAAAGCTAGATTTACCTGAGTTTCTCTTTGTTAGAGGGACTGTATATTTTGGAGAAGAAATTGAGAAACTTATTGAAAAATACCCACTACTTGGGAGATTATTAATTCCTGTAGAAGAATATCCAAAAATCAATAAGGACTATCAATATTTTAATTCAATAGTAGATGAAATAATAGGAGGTAGAAATGTATAAACATGGTACATACCAACAAGAAGGGGCTACAGCCTTTCAATTACCTGTGGTTTTAGATTATGGGCATTTTATAGTTGGAACAGCACCGATTCACAAGGTTAAAGCTGAGAATAGAAAAGTCAATGAAGTAGTGAGAATAGGAACTTATCAAGAAGCTATCCAATACTTTGGAGACACTTATGATTTAGATTTCTCTATATCACAAGCTATCAAAGTTTTCTTTGAGTTGTATGCTGTTGCTCCACTATATGTAGTTAATATCTTAGATTTAACTACACATAAATCAGAAAAGAAAACACTTGCTAATAAAGCCCTTGAAAAAGGAAAGGTGCTAATACCAAGCCACAAGGTAATTCCAGAATCTGTAGTAGTTAAAAATGCAACAGGAAAGCAAGTTATATCAGATGCAAGAACTGTTTACACAGCTGAAGGATTAGAAATTTATGCAACTGTATCTGGAAATAATGTAGATATAGAATACGAAGAAGTAGACTTATCTAAAGTTACAAAAACAGAAGCTATCGGTGGATTTGATAGCACAACAATGAAAAGAACAGGGCTAGAATTAGCAAACGAAATTTTCTTGAAATATAGTGAATTACCTGCTTTTATAGATGTTCCTGATTTTTCACATGAAAGTGATGTTGCAGCTATCATGGAAACTAAAGCTAAAACACTGAATGGTGGAATGTTTGAAGCAATAGCATTAGTAAATGCTCCAGTGGATAAAAAATATAACGAACTTGTTGAATGGAAAGAAACTAATAACATTCTAAGTAATGACCAAGTATTGCTATATGGAAAAATCAAACTTGCTGGAGAAGTTTATTATCAATCTATACATTATGCCGCTTTATCGATGAAAGTTGATGGAGAGAATAATGGAGTTCCAAGCCAAGGACCTTCTAACTATTCTTACAAAATGGATGCTTTTGTATGGAAAAATGCAAGTGGAAAATATGAAGAAGTTAGATTAGACAAGGAACAACAAGCCAATTTCTTAAATAAGAATGGGGTTGTTACGGCTATAAATTTTAAAGGCTGGAGATGTTGGGGTTCTGAAACAGCTAAGAATCCTTTAGCAACAGACCCAAAAGACAAGTACATTTATGGACGTAGAATGTTTAAATACATTGGAAATGAACTTGTTATATCATATTTTAATAATGTGGATAAAAAGTTCAGTTTGAAAATGGCTGAAACAATGAAAAAATCTATGAATATTAGATTAAATGCTCTTGTTGCTGCTGACCAACTGCTATCAGCTAAAGTTAATTTTTACTCAGTTGATAATAGCTTAATAGATATCATAAATGGAGACATTACTTGGACTATAGAACTTGGAATAATACCAGGAGCAAAATCTATAACATTCAAGAAAGTTTATGATGTTGATGCATTACAAAAATTTGCTGAAAGCTTAACAGCTTAATAAGGAGGGAAATAGATGGGAAGAAAACAAATACCTAATGCTCTTATAGATGCTGAAACATATTTCAATGGATCTAATGACCTTGCTGGAATATCAGAAGTGGAATTGCCTAACATTGAGTATGACACAGTCACATCTGAGCAAATGGGGTTAACTGCTGAATTAGAAGTGCCTTTAATGGGACATTTTAAGAAATTAGAGGCAAAAATAAAAATGGACTGTGTAGACGAGTCAATACTTGCTATAAATAATGGGAAATCTATTTTGGTCGAATGCAAAGGAGCAGCTCAAGCCATGAATAGAGAAACACACAATGCAGATGTTTATGGCATAGATGCAACTTTCAAAGGCTTAATTAAGAAAATGGACGGGCTAAAAATGAAGCCTAGCGGAAAACTAGAAACATCTATCGACTTGTCTGTAACTTATTTTAAGTTAGAAATAGGCGGAAAAACAGTTGTAGAAATAGATGTACTTAACAATGTAAATGTAATTCAAGGACTTGCTAATCAAGCAGTTAGAAAATATTTAGGATTAAATTAAGGAGGACTTAAATGAAAGTAAAGTTATCACAAACATATAATTTCGGTGGAAAAGAATTTAATGAACTTGACATAAATGTAGAAGAAATGACAGGAAGAGATTTTATGCAATGTGAAAAGGAATTCAAGGCCAGAAATAAAGATGCTGGAGCTGTAAAAGAACTAGAAGATTCTTGGGCTATAACTGTAGCTGCTAAATCTGTTGGAGTTAAGTATGGAGACTTGCTTAACTTAGTATCTATAGACTACTTAAAAGTGGTGAACGGGGTAAAGCGTTTTTTGAGTCAAGGTTGGGAAGACAAAGAGGCTCAGAAGGATACTACAGTGGAGGCAACAGAGGAAACTGGTGCTTAATCTATCTGGATATGATAACAGAGCTTTTAAGAGTTCTTAATTATTTTAAAGTTAATGTAAGCTACGATTCTATGTTGGATTGTAGCTTATATGAACTTGACTACTGGATAGCTAGAGCAAATAAGTTTGTAGAAGAAGAGAAAGAAAGACAAAACAACAGCAATAATTAAAAGGAGGTGGGGTAAATGGCTAAAGATATGAGTTTAATTTGGCAGATGGGTGTTGCTGGAGCAAGTGAAACTATGTCTATTTTATCTAAAGCAGCTAAGTCTTTGAATGAAGTAAAAGACTCCACAGAAAACTTAGTAAAAACTCAAAAAAAACTAGAGAATTTAGACAAAGTTGCAGAAGCATATAAGAATGCTAACTCTGAATACAATAAAGCAGCTAAGAATTTAGAACAGCTTAGAAAAGCATATGCTAAATCTAATAATGTTACTGCAGAATTTAAAGAGCAAGTTAAAAATGCAGAAAAGCAAGTAGACAAATTGAATAAACAAAAAGAAAGACAAAAGCACATATTTGAAGCAGCTAGAAGTGAGTTAGAAAAAGAAGGAATTAAACTTGAAGGTTATAAAAAAAAATTAAAAGAAGTTAATGAAGAACTAAAGAAACAAGAGAAATTGAAAAAATCTCTAAGTAAAGCACAAGCTATATCTGATATGGGAGACCAATTCTCTAAAAAAGGTGGAGAGCAACTTAGGAGAGGAGCTGCAACAGGAGCAGCATTAGCTATTCCTGTTAAATTCTATATGGACGTAGAAGAGTCTCAAGCTGATTTAAGAAAAATTCTAGGGAAAGAAGCAGAGAAATACTATGATGATTTAGCTGAATTATCTAAGAATGGCCCTCTGTCTCAAATAGAAATTAATGAAATAGCAGGAAGTTTAGCACAGTCAGGGATAGCAGGAGAAGACATAGTAGCTTATTCGGATATGGCTGGAAAAATGAAAGTAGCATTTGATATTTCTACAGATGAAGCAGGAACATTCTTGGCCAAAACAAAAGAGCAATTAAATTTATCTAAAGATGAGCTTTTCTCATACATGGATACTCTTAATATGCTATCAAATAACTACTCTGTTACAGCTGCACAACTAGCAGATGTATCGGCAAGAACTGGAGGATTTGCTAAGTCTATAAACTTATCCAAAGAATCTAACATGGCATTCGCTACATCTCTTATATCAGCTAACGTAAGTGCAGAGCAAACAAGTACTGTATTAGGTAAATTGTATTCTGAACTTTCTCAAGGGGCTAATACTAAGAACAAAGCTGATGCATTAAAATATTTAGGATTTGACCCTAAAACGATAAACAAAGAAATGGCTGAAAATGCTGAAGGTACTATCTTAAAAGTACTAGAAAAGATTAAGAATTCCAATGTTGCGGACAAGTCAGCGTTAATCAGTGATATCTTTGGAAGTGATAAATCTGTAATCAACGGATTATCTGTGTTGTCGGAAAACTTAGATGGAGTTAAGGAGAAATTAGATAAAGCGAAACAAGCTGTATCAGAAAATGAAAAGGTTAATGGAGAGTATGAAGACAGATTAAACACTTTAACTAATCAATTGAAGATATTTAGGAACAATGCTTTTAATGCTCTTGCTGACATTGGAAAGAGCATAGCTCCTGAGCTTAAAGAAACTCTAAATACTTTAAAAGAATTCGCTGGAAAGATAGCTAATTTTATAAAAGAAAATCCTAAGCTAGTGGCTTTCATAGTCAAATTAGTTGCTGGATTCGCTGCAATGAATTTAGGAATGGGGGTTGCTAACAAACTGTTATTAGGGCCATTTGCAAAAGGTGTAGGTTGGTTATATAAGTTTGGAGCTTTTAAGAGTAAAGGTGGAGTATTCTTTGCTTTAAAGAAAATGTTTCCACTAGCTAGTAAACTTTTTGGAACATTCGTAAAAATAGGGACTTTTATAGGTGGTAAATTCATAGGCATTATAAAAATGGTTGGTTTAGCATTAAAAGCTGCTTTTGTAGCTAATCCAGTCGGGCTTATAATTGCAGCTATTGTAGCGGTTATTGCTATTTTTGTCCTACTTTATAAGAAGTGTGAATGGTTTAGAAAAGGAGTAGATAAAGCTTGGAAAGCTATAAAAGAAGGGTTTAAAGCTACTTGGACTTGGATAAAAAATAAATTTCACGCATTAATGGAGTTAGGAGCTAAAGTATGGGCTAAGATTAAAGAGTATAAGGCTCTATTTATACCATTTATAGGTATTTTTGTAGTATTATATCAAAAATGTGAATGGTTCAGAAATGGAGTAAATGCTGTATGGAAGGCTATAAAAAATGCTTTCACTAATACATGGCAATGGATAAAAGATAAATTCAATGCTTTACTTGAAATAGGATCTAATGCATGGAATGGACTAAAGAATAGTGCTACTGCTATCATAGATAAGATTAGAGAAGCTTTCAGTGGATTCTTTGATTGGATAAATAAAAAATGGGAAAGCCTTAAAAACTTTGGTTCTAAATTAAATCCTTTTAATTGGTTTAAAGGTGATGGAGAAGTAGCCCAAAACTACTCAGGTACTAACTACTTTGGTGGTGGACTTACAACTCTTGCTGAAAGAGGTGCTGAACTTGTAGAAATGAACAACAGCTCTTACTTAGTAAATTCCCCAACTATGGCTAATTTACCTCGTGGAGCTAGAATTCTTAACAATTCACAAACTAGAAGTTCTTTATCTTCAAGAGTATCATCTTTAAAAGATAGGATTAGAAGTATTTCAAATGACTCAAGAACAGTTGTGGGTGGAGATACAATAACTATCAACATTAATGGTGGTTCTGGAAGTGCTATAGATATTGCTAGAGAAGTTAAAAGAGTAATTGAAGAAATAGAAAGTAAGAAGAGAAGGACGGCGATAATATGAAAAAAGTAAAAGTATATAAAACAGTGAGTGGAGATACATGGGACTTGATAAGTTATAAATTATATGGTTCAGAGCAGTATTTCCATCAGCTAATGAGGGCTAATCTTAATTTACTATCTATCGCTGTATTTGATTCTAATATTCCTGTCATAGTGCCTGAAATTTCACCTATTGCAAGTGCAGTAGAAACATCAAAACTACCACCGTGGAAAAGATAAAGTGTAGCAATATTGATTTTATAAAATATTTATAGTACAATAGATATTATAATTTTATTAGGAGGGCATTATATGAAAAAAGTTTTGTATGGAGTAGTTGGGGTAATTATTGCTATATTTTTGATAGGTACTTTTGCTGGAGGAGATAGTGGATCTAAATCTAATTCTGAATCTGCTAAAACTGAAAATGCAAATGCAAATGAATCGAATAACTATGCAAGTGTAGGGGAAACTGTTAAGGATGACTATTTTGAAGTAACTGTTAATTCTGTTGAAGTTGTAAACAGTAAAAAAATTAGTGACTTTGAAGAACTAAAGGCTGAAAAAGATACTAAGTATTTAATAATTAATGTTACTTTCAAAAACACTGACAAGGAAAGTAGAATGGTTGTAGATGGATCAGTATTTATAAATTACAATGGAACAGAATATGAATATGACCACACTGAAACTATTTTAGAAGATGGATGGGGATTATTTTTAGATCAATTAAATCCTTTAACAGCTAAGACAACTAATATAGTATATAAAATCCCAGCAGAAATAACAGGAGATGTAATATATAAACCTGGAAGAGGATCATCTGAATTTTATTTAGGAGCTATAAAATAGAAATAAATAAAATCTGAAATCTAAGAGCAGTATAAAAGCTGCTCTTTTTTTATTGCCAAAAGGAGGCTGATAGAAATGGGATAGCAAGAAATATAAAAATAATAGTTTTCTATGAAGGAGTAGATATTACTGAAGAAATACAACCTAGTATTTCATCAATGACTTATACAGATAACTCAAAAAATGCTGTAGATGACTTAGAGTTAGACCTGGAAAACTTAGATTATAGATGGCTCAACGAATGGTATCCTGATGAGAATTCAAGACTCTTAATAGGGATCCAGCAAAATGAAAATGGTAAATCTAGATTCTTAGACCTTGGAATTTTCTACGTTGATGAGCCTACTTTTAATAATCAAAGACTTTCTCTCAAATGCCTGGCATTGCAACTTGACCAAACTATTAGAGAGCAAGTTAATAGTGTAGCTTGGGAGAAAATAACTCTATCAGAACTGTTATCTAAAATAGCAACTAAACACGAATTAAGTTATGAGCTACATTGTGATAATGCTTTCTTTGATAGATTAGACCAAGATAGAGAAACAGATTTAGGTTTTTTAAATAGAGTTCTATCTGAAACAGCTCTAAGTTTGAAAGTTACTGATGATAAGCTAATAGTCTTTAATGATGATGCATTAATTGATAACGATAATATCGATATCTTTAATATTAAAGATTTTCGTATTAGAAGCTTTACACTAAAGAAGAAAAACCAAGGAGTTTATGACAAAGTCGAGGTTAGTTATTATGATGCAGATAAAAAGAAACTCATTGTTGAGACTATTACAAAAGAAGAACTTGAGAAGAGAAATGAGGTAAAAAATGCTTGATGATGGAGGATATATAGCTTTTAAAGAGAAAGCAGATAAAACAAAAACTAAAAAAAGAGTTAAAAAAGCTAAGACAAAAAAGATTAAAACTAAAGGGAAATCTCAGGCTAAGAAGGTGGCCGAGAAAACTTTAAAGGACAGTTTAAAGCAAGAATACTCTATAAACTTAACGGTTGATGGAGATGTTAAATACTGTGCAGGTTGCATTATAGAACTAGATGACAGTTTTGGTAGATTTGCTGGACGATATGTAATTGATAAAGTTACACACAATATTGATGGAGACTACACATGTGATATTGAAGCTTTTAAAGTTGGAGCTAGACAAAATGCAGAAGAGAGAGCAAAAGCAATTGATAAAGCTAAGAGAGATAAGGCAGAGAAAGAAAAGGCTAAAACTGCAAATACAAGAAAAAAAGAAAGAGAAACAAAAAAAGCAAATAAGATTAAAAATAAAAAGGTGGTGGGTAAGAATGCTGGATATCTTGAAGCAAGGGGAAGTAAATGATATAGACATAGCAAATGGTAAAGCAAGAGTTATGTTTCCAGACAGGGACAACAAAATTTCAGATTGGTTAAATATCCTGGTCCCATTCTCTGAATCACATTCAGATAATTATCATCTCAAGATAGGGCAAACCGTTATAGTTCTATCATTGCCTGATATGATGGAGCAAGGTTACATCTTAGGATGTCCTATGAGACCTTCAGACATTTCTGAAGGAGAAGTAAAAAGGACATTCTCCGATGGTGGATTCTATTCTTACAAAGATGGAGTTTTAACTCTATCTCCTATCACAAAAGTAGTTATTACAGCAGATGTTGAGTTAAAAAAGACATTAACTGTAGATGGAAATACTACTTTTAAAGCCGATACTAATACTAAGGGTACTGCTATGCTAGGAGATATTAATCTTAATACGCATACTCACTCAGGAATACAACCTGGAAGCAGTAAGACAGGAGGTCCATCATGATAGGAAGTTTGGGAGACATAATTTTTTATGCTAGTGACTTGAATGTATTTTCTTTAAAGAAGGAATTATCAAGAAGTAGAAAAGCCAAAATTACTCAACATGAGCCAATTTATGGTATTGGGAAAGTAAGGCAGCAAGGTAGAGAATTAATGGAAGTTAGCTTGTCTATAGAGCTAATAGCTGGGCTTACTAAAGCTCCTAGTTTACATCTGCAGATGTTAAAAGACTTTATGGAGCTGGGAAGATATGCTCCATTAATACTAGGATATCACGTCATTGGAGAGTTTCCATTTCTAATAACTGGGATAGACGAAACACTATCACATTTTAATGCTGCAACAGGAGAATTTGACTACATTAACTTAGATATAACTTTACTGGAGTATGTAGATGACCCTTTACAGTATCAAAAAAAGATAGAGTACAGGCAAACAGCTAAGACTATTCTGGGAGTTGAATATGAGGACACTGTGAAAAATCTACAAAAGAAGGTGTTTAAATTATGATATTTTCTATAAATTCTAAAGATGAAATAAACTATAATCCACAAAATGAGATAGAAGATGTAGTAAGAAATGTACATATGATACTAAGAGTTACAAAAGAAGAACAGCCTCTAATGAGAGATTTTTCTTTAGACAGTGACATGGTAGATAAAAACATTCCTGTAATTAAAAATAAACTTATAGGCTTACTAATGACCAATTTAAAGAAGTATGAACCAAGGGCACTGCTTAAAAATTTAGATTTAAAGTTGGAAACTAACGACTTAGAAATAATGCTAGAAATAGAGGTGATTATATGATAGATGATACTTATGAAATTATTGATGCTAATGCTGAAGAACTAAGACAGCAAATGCAAGAAAAGTTTGAAGAGTTAAGCGGAAGAAAAATCTCTAAACACTCGCCCGAGGGCTTAATCTTTGCTAGTGTTGCTTATCTTATAGCTATGAGAGAAGAGAACTACAATGATAATCTAAAGCAAAATTACTTAAAATATGCTAGAGATTACAGATTAGACCTGTTGGGAGATAGGTATGGAGATAGAGGATTAAGACTAGAAGAACAATATGCTAAAGCTACTTTTAGATTCCATATCATATCTGCTAAACAAAAGAAAATAGTTATCCCAAAAGGAAGCTTAATCAGATATAATGACCTTTATTTTGAGACAAATGAAGAGTATTCTATTGCAGAGAATGCATTATATGTAGATGGTATTGCTACATGTAAAACACCAGGAACAATAGGAAATAATATCCCTATAGGGCATATCAATACAATGGTTGACTTATATCCTTACTTTTCTAAAGTAGAAAATATCACCATTTCAAATGGTGGAACAGACCTAGAAGAAGATGAAGTGTATAGAGAAAGATTAAGACTTGTCCCTGACTCTTTCTCTGTTGCGGGTTCAGTTGGAGCTTATGTGTTTTGGACTTTATCGACATCTCCAGAAATAGTTGATGTTACTGTTAAGAGTCCAAACCCTTGCGAAGTCGATATCTACGTACTTACAAAAGATGGAGTGCCTACTCAAGAAATGAAAAATCAAGTATTAAAGGTTGTAAATTCTGATGAAATAAGGCCTTTAACAGATAAGGTTACAGTAAAAAGCCCTGAAGTTGTGGATTATAAAGTTGAGTTTGATTATTACATAAATAAAGCTGATGAAATCAGTATTAATTCTATAAAAGATAAGGTACAAACAGCAGTAAATGATTATATAGAATGGCAAAAAAATAAGTTAGGTAGAGACATCATACCTGACGAACTTATCAAAAGATTAAAGCTTGCTGGAGTAAAAAGAACAGTCATTACATCTCCAGTTTACAAAAAGCTAGAACCTCATCAGTTTGCTAAGTGTAATGCTAGTGTAGTAGTCAATTATCTAGGAGTTGAAGACATATGATATTAATTGATGACTTGAAATTAACAGGCATTGCTGCTGTATCTACTTTAGATGATGCTACAACTAAATGGATATATGAGTCTATAGACTTCGTCTTGAGAGGTAGAAACTCTATCATAAATAGTGAATTAAAAAAGCTTGAAATGATAGATTTAATGAATGAACAAGAGATTAATATATTGTTATGGGAATACTCTATATACACTAAAAATGCAACTCTCGAAGAAAAGAAAAAAATAGTTAAGAGAGCTATATTTTCTAAAATTAATATGGGTACAACTAAGGTATTAAAAGATGTGTGTGGTCTATTGTACAAAGGCTTTGATGTAAAAGAATGGACTACCTACAATGGTAGACCTGGAACCTTTAGAATCTATACAGATAAGAAAATAGTAGATCCAAATGAGTATAGAGAGTTGATGGAAAACATAGAAGCTAATAAGAATGTTAGAAGCCACTTAGATTATATAGAGTTAAAACAAGTAAACACATCTAAATACTACATATCAGGCTTTAAAGAAGTGACTTTATTAGCAACTAAGGAAAATAAAAAGAAAGACTTTACTGTAAATAATGCTATTTACATAAAAGCATATAAACAAGTTATAGGAGGTATTAGCAAATGAAATTCAATGGAATAACGAAAAAAGGTAGAGAATACTTGGCTAAAATTCAGGCAGAGAACAAGCCTATTAACTTTTCTAAGATTAAAATTGGTGACGGTAGACTAGATAATTATGACAACCCAGCAGAGTTAGAACATTTGATTAATCAAAAAGTTGAGAAAGGAATTCTGACTTTAAACCAGGAACATGACACAGTTATTTTGACTACTAACATAGATAACGTAAGTCTTAGAACAGGGTATTATCCAAGAGAAATCGGTGTGTTTGTCAACGATAATGGGCAAGAGATAATGTACTATTACATGAATGATGGAGATGAAACTTCTTGGATTCCGCCAGAAACTGACGGACCATTTAAGATAGAATTGAAACTTAACTTAATTGCATCTAATGCTCAATCTATTGTAGTGGAAGGAGTTGGAAAAGATCTATACATCACAAAAGAATTCTTAGAAACTAACTATACACAAAAAGGTGGGTATACAGGAACAGCTCAAGAAATTGATGATAGAGTAGTTTCTGCACTTGGAAAAGAAGACGGAAAATTCCCATTAACAGAGGCAGTAAAAGGTAATGTTTACTATTTTCCAGGAAACAAGAAATTCTATATTTGTAAAGAAGCTCAAAACAGAAGAGTAAGTGTTCCAGATGGGAACTTTGAAGAGTTGTCTATCTGGGAAAATCGTAAGAGATTGGAAAATTTATTCACAAAATATGGAAATTTTTCAACAGACAATAATAAACTTAGTGGTAATATTTCATTAATTTTTAAAAGTAATGCTAATGATGT
>QWCO01000107.1_pt1 | contig 42485 bp, 42 predicted proteins | sample 1972611 | NCBI WGS metagenome assembly QWCO01 (sample SAMN09866706, study PRJNA288562) | Human oral metagenome isolate term1_saliva, whole genome shotgun sequencing... | reverse complement strand
AACACCCTGGCGGGCGGTGTGGCTCTAACACTGGACCGCGCCGACGACCTGGTTATCCTGGATGAGACTTTTATCCCGGACGACCAGGAACAGGTCGAGGACCGCATTCACCGTGTGTCCCGAAACCACAAGGTCACCATCCACTATCTGCGAACCCTGGGAACAATCGAGGAATCGATTGCGCTGAAAACAGCGGAGCGGGACGACCTGCAGAAGAGAATCATCGACGGGGAAAGAGGAGTCGAATATGCCAGAAGTCTACTCTAGCGAGACCGAGAAACACCTGTCGGCGTCGGGCCGACGCCTGTTCAAGAAATGCCCATGGGCCTACCGGATGCGATATGTTGAGGGCATCAGCCCCATCGCTAACATCAGCCTCCCGCTGGTGTTCGGCAGGCTGATTCACGAGGCACTGGAGGGATGGTATGTTCCAGGCCGAGAACGCGGCGTGCCGCCGTGGGAGACATTTAAGGGCGGTTTCCAAAAGGCTGCTGTGGACCCGGAAAACGCCGGTATTTTCGTCGACGAGCAGGACTACCAGGTGAACCTCGATCTTGGCCTAGACATGCTGCGCGGCTATGTGGAGCACTACGGCGAGGAACCACACCTGGAGGTAATCCAACCGGAACTGGAGTTTGAGGTTCCGCTCAAATACAAGACACTGGACGGCGAGGACCGTCGTTCAATCATGGGTTTCCTTGACCTGGTTTACCGGGATCACTCTAACAGCGGTACCCTGCATATCATGGAGCACAAGACCGCCAAAAGCCTATCGAACAGCAACCAGTTTTTGCCGTTGGATGAGCAGGCGTCATTGTATCTTGTCGTGGCCACCCAGACCCTACGCGACCGCGGGTTGATTAGCTCGAAGGAGGTCGTGCACAACATGGTGTACAACTACCTGCAGAAAACCATGTCCGACACGCGTCCACGCAACCCGCAGGGGCTGGTGTGCAACAAGCCGAAGAAGGAGCACTACATCGCAACTCTGCTGGCAGCGGGGGTTGAGATGGAGGCTCCGGAAAAAATCTCGGTCAAGGATTTGACAAAACTAGCCGAGGATGCCAAACTAACAGTGTTCGGCGATCCAAGCGCAGTGCAACCGGCCCCCCGGTTCGCTCGCAAACTGGTGGCCCGCAACACCAAGGAGATGAAGAACCAGGTTCTTCGACTCCGACAGGATTTGATGATGATTGACGCGACGGAGCGTGAGCTTCTTCCTACGATCAAAAATCCAACCCGCGACTGCGGTTTCTGCGAGTTTTCGCAACTATGTATACTTGACGAACTGGGGTCACTTGACCTCGGCGGTGAACTTGTTCGCCGTTCCTACACAAGAAGGAGCTAGCCAAATGGCTGTTTACCACATTTCCTACACCACCAAGCCCCAGGATAATTTCGTCGCCGACGAAGACCTGAAGACCAAGCGCGTTGACGCTTCCTCTGCTCCCCGCGCCGTGGAGAAGGTCATCTCCGGCCTCATCAAGGGCGGCGTTGTGACCAGCCGCAAGCAGGTTAAGGTGCTGGAAGCCAAGCTCGGCGCCTAAGCCAAGCCAAGACGACTGAAAGAAGGCTTGAAATGCCTATACAAATGCCACCTCACATCTGGCTCAAGGAGTGGCAAACCATATGGCCGGACATACAAGAAAAAATGTACAAAGGCAAGCTAACTGCCGTCCGGGTCATGGAGTACAAAAAAGAGTCAGAGTGGAACAAGTTCTATATCGATGTGCCGATCATCACTGACTCCGGTTGGCCCATGAATGAGGTGGAGCAGGCCGAAAAGTGTGTGGAGTTCCTGCACGACGAGGGCCTAGAAATCATCGTGACGCCGAAAGATAAGGTAAGCCAGTTCGCTTCCGCTGAGGCCGCGAAACTACTCACCGGCAAGCCGGTAAACATCCGTGAGATTGGGGAAAACCGTGTCGTTTCTTGATGACATCGCAACCGCTGAGGTTGTCGAGGAGAAAATCAACATCCTTGTCTTCGGACAGTCCGGCGTCGGAAAAACCACCTTCGCGGGTTCCGGCCCCGACAACGGCGAAAAGGTGCTTATTCTCAGCATCGAGGACGGCCTCCGCTCCATCGCCAAAGAAGGCAACAAAACCCAAATCAAGCGCATCAACACTTGGGGCGAAATGCTTGAAGCAGCGGACTACATTGAGCAGCACCCGCACCAGTGGGACTGGGTCGTGATCGACTCGGTCTCCCACATGCAGGAGAAACTAATCTGGTCCGACATCGTGGAACGAGGCATCGCGCGCAATCCGGAGCGGAAAGAATACTCTACCCGCCAGCTGCAGGAGTACAACGAAGCGAAAAACATGTTCATGAACATCCTCGAACGCTTCATGTCCTCCGACGCGAACATCATCATGATTGCCTTGTCCGAAGTGTCGGAGGACCAGGAGGGAGACTCCTATGTGCACCCGAACATCGCAGGCCAAAAAGGCGGACTCGCGCAATGGCTGGTGTCCCGGTGCAACCTGGTCGGTTTGCTACGGTTCGGCAAGGTAGCCGACAAGCAGGGCAAAACGCGGCTGGTGCGCCAGCTGGAGTTCAAATCCCGCCCTGGGGCATCCATCAAAGATCAAACCTCGCTGTTCGCCAAGCCGATCACGCAGCCAACCTTGGCGAAACTCGCCACGAAACTCGCGGAAACCAACCCCCAAAACATCAAAGAAGACGTAGAAAACAAGAAAGAGGCATAGGAAATGGCTCAGAAGCTATCCTTCTCCAATATTGCTGTCCCCGACCAGAAAACAATTGAGCAGGCCGCGTTCCAGGGCTACACCGGTCCCACCCCACCTCCCGGAAAGTACAAGGTAAAGCTCGCCGGAGTTCAAATTCAGGCCCGAGATACCGGAAACGTCTTTGTTGTTCGCTACGTCATCAACGAGACTGGCGAGCTGAAGAAGTACAACGGTTGCGCGATCTTCGACCGCCTCACCCTTCCTGAACAGCAAAAGGACGGAGAGTACTACACCATCCGCCTCCGCTCTTTCAATGACTTCTGCCAGGCCGCATCCGAAGGTAAAGGCACTCTGCGTGACTTCACTAAGGCCCTCGCAGATGGCAAGTACAAGGTCGAGGAAACCCAGCGAGATGGCACCTTCAAGCTTCTGGTTGTTGCCGGTAAGCTATTCAACTTCAATAAAGAACACGACGTCTTCATTGAATTGCGCCACTCCCCTAACGCAAATGACGTCAACAACCCGTACCTGAATGTTCGCTACATTGTCATGGCCGACACAGCTCGTCTGTGGGCTGGCGAAGAAGACAACGCTGCCGCCGAAGACGATGTTGTCGACATCACTGATGTCACCGAGGAGATCGACGATGATGAAGTCGATGGCCTAGATGAAGACGACGATGATGACTTCGACGACTTGGACGACCTGGACGACCTGGACTAGGAGAAAACAATGCTTGCCTCAACCCGCGATCTCGAAATCGACTTCTACACCCTCCAATCATGCGGGCAGTGCGACGTAATGAAGCGGAAGCTCAACGAATGGCGAGAGCATGTGCCGGAGCGTCTAAAGGGCCATGTCGATGTGCGAATGCATCAACTGGAAGATATGACCGAAGAGGAACGCTCAGCCTTGGCAAAGGAGTATGGCGCGGTATCTGCCCCTGTAGTGGTAGTCAAGCACCTGAAAAAGTACTCAGGGCCCGTCACTCACGTCACTTCTGGCTTGCAGCCAGACCGCCTCATCGACATGCTGGATGACGATGTGGTTGCGTGGGACGACCCTGATGACCTATAATCATCACTAGCCAGAACCAGCTGGCTTAAATAGTGTTTAAACGTCCTCGGATATACTCTGAGGGCGTTTTCTCTAGGAGAAAACAATGAGATTTGTTTCACTACACGGGCACACGTCGTTCTCGTTCGGGGACGGGCACGGCAGCCCCGCAGCGCACGTTGAGCGCGCCAAACAGCTCGGCATGTCGGCCATCGCCGTCACCGAGCATGGTAATGTTTCAAGCCACGTGCAACTAGAAAAAGCCTGCAAAGACGCAGGAATCAAACCCGTTTTCGGGGTTGAAGCATATGTTGCTCCCCCGCAAACCAAGGCCAAGTTTCATCAAACCGTTCTCGCCATGACACAACAGGGGTACCGGCAACTCAGCCGCCTTGTCACCATGTCTTATGACGAGGGCATGTACTACAAGCCAACCATCCACCCTGAGTGGCTGCTCGACCCGAAGCTCACCAGCGACCTGGTTGTTTTGAGCGGCTGCGCTGATAGTTGGTTATCCTGTACTATCGCCGGAGGAAAAGGAACCGATTACGAGCGGATTGATAAGGCTGAGCAGGTTGAGTCTCTGACGGAGGAGGACAAGGCCACCCGCTACGCTGAGGCATTCTGCCTGGTGGAAAACTACCTGGATTGCTACGGCGACCGCTTCTACCTGGAGGTCCAGCGTTTCAAGAACTACGCGCGCACCCGCCTCATCAACCAACAGATTTGCCTCCTGTCGGATGATCTCGGCGTTCCGCTTGTCGGCACCGCGGACGTGCACTACCCTCTTCCTGAGGACTGGTCGACACAGCTGGCCCTCAACTCTATTGCGCGGAAAGTCCCGGAGGAGGAGTTGTCCGCGAAGCGAGACTACAGCGCCGACCCGTGCACTTTCCCGCTTAGCGACAAAGAGTTCGCCAGAGACCTAATTGCCGCCGGTGTGCCGAAAGACAAGGCCATCCAGGCCACCAAAAACACGGCCAAGGTCGCAGATCGGCTTAACGTGGTGCTGCCGAAAACCCCGGACGTGCGTTTCAGCGGTTCCGACGGCACAGACGAAACCGCGCAGAGGATGCTGGTCGACCACATCAAAAAGGGCCTGCGTCGACGGGCTGAGAACCCGCGGTTCAAGAAGGACTACGTGGGCCGGAAACAGGAGTACCTGGACCGGATCAAGAAGGAACTGGCGGTTATCAAGCCGAAGGGCTTCTCCGACTACTTCCTCATCAACGAGCAAATCATCGGCTGGGCTAAGGCCCAGGGCATCGCCGTCGGCCCTGCACGCGGTTCGGCCGCTGGCTCCCTGGTGTGCTTCCTGCTGGGTTTGACCGAAATCAACCCCATGCTGTACCCCGAAATGCTGTTTGAGCGTTTCCTGGACCCCGGTCGTGAAGACCCGCCGGATATTGACACCGACTATGAGAACGAGAGGCGCCATGAGATGTTCGAATACGCGCGCACCCAGTACGGTGACGCCAACGTTGGAAATATCCGCAACTTCACCCGATACAAGGGGAAAACCGCTGTCAAGGACGTGGGCCGGTCCCGCAACATCCCTCTACCAAAGGTCGAGCGTTACGCTTCCTTGATCGGCGAGCCGCCGTTTGGTGACCCCCGCGAGTTCAACTCCGCCGAGGATGCCGCTACCTCATTTAAGGAGTGCGCTGACATTCTAAATGAGTACCCGGATTTGGAGCGTGCTTTCCGTATTGAGGGTGACATGAAAACCTTCAGCGTGCACGCCGCTGGGATGGTTATTAGTAACCTACCAATCCACGAAACTTGCGCTGTGTACAAAACCAAAAAGATCAAAGGGGAAGAAGCGGATTCCATTGCTTTCGACAAGCGGGACGCGGGCTACCTAAACATGCTGAAACTGGATTGCCTTGGTCTAATCACCATGTCGACAATTGCCGACGTCATCAAAATGACCCCAGGTCTCACTCTGCAGAATATGTACGACCTGGAGTTCAACGACCAGAAAGTGCTTAAGGCCTTCGCCGACGATGATCTGACTGGGATTTTCCAGTTCGAGGGCCGCTCCACCCGCGGGATCGTGCGGGATATTTACACGGGCCGCGACGTTGTGCCGACGTTCATGCAGCTCGCCGACATCAATGCATTGTCTCGGCCTGGCTCTCTGTCCAGCGGCATGACCGGGCGCTACATCAAGGTCGCTCGCGGCGAGGAGCGTAAGTCTCTGCACCCCGTCGTCGACAAGATCCTGGAGAAAACCAACGGATGTCTTGTGTATCAGGAACAGGTGATGCACATCGGCAAACAGTTCGGAGGCCTGTCCGACCACGAGATTGGCTTATTGCGCAAGATTATCGGCGCGAAGAAAGCGGGTGGCGCGTTTGATGAGTTCTGGGCCAAGTTTAAGGAAGGCTCAGCGCGGCTGCATGGGGCCAGTGAGAAGCTGGCTCGCGAAATCTGGGACTACATGGCGGCGTCCAGCTCCTACCTGTTTAATGCGTCTCACGCCATCTCCTACACCGCAGTCGCCTACTGGTGCATGTGGCTGAAGGTTTACCACCCCGTGGCCTTCTACGCGGCTTCTTTGCGCTCGGCGGCAAAGAAAAACAAGAAGAAGGACTCGGTTGACCCGCAGTTGCCAATTATGCAGGACGCAGTCGCGCACGGCGTCACCGTCAGCCCGCCAATCCCCGGCGTTAGCCGAGCCAGCTGGTGGATTAACGAGGAAGGCTCAGGCGTTGTTGCCGGATACACCCAAATCCCAGGCATCGGCCCCCGCGTGGCGGAGGGCATTACGGCCCTGGAGTCTGTGACATCGTGGAGTGACTGCCTACCTGTTCGAGGTTTCGGGCCTAAAGCCCTGGATAAGGCCGAGGCTTTCTGCGCCAGCGGAGACCCGTTTGGTATCTCGCTAAGTGTCTCGGTTATTTCAGCTGTTCGAGACGCCATTGCTGACGGCAGAGTCGCTCTGCCTCACCCCACAACCGACCCCGCTCTTATGACAGGCCAGAATGGCCAAATCGAGACCTACATTGGCCATATTGTGGCTATTAAACTCGTCGACGTCATCCAGGACACCTGCACCCGCGAGAACAAAACCCGCGAGCAGGTCGTGGCTGAGATGGAGCGACCAGAGTTGTCGACTAAGGCGAAAATCATCACAATGGCCTCGAATGGTGTGGAGGTGCATGTGAACGTGTCCAGATACAACTACCCCCGCCTAAGGCAGGAGTTTGAGGGGCTTGACCTATCCAAGCCACATGTGGTTCACACCACAGGCAAGGTTTCCACAGACTTCGGTCCCGCCGTACAAGCGTCCCAGGTTACTGTTTTTGAGATGGAGGAAGAAAAATGAGCTACAGCGACGTGATCCAAATGTCGATGGAGTCCGCTCCGCTGGCGATAATCGGGGTTGATCCAGGGGTTACCACCGGAGTCGCCATCGCAACTCTACAAAGAAAAGAGATCGGCTCTCTGGCGGACGTGTTCGTGGAGATGGGGCAGCTGTCGTATGGTTTCAGCGGAAACGGCTTCGATATCATCGAGTCCGCCAGCGCTGAGGAGGGTGAGGCAAAGGTTGCGGCAGAGATTGCACAGCTGGTGCGCACAGCTGTTTTACACGGAAGCCGTGTTGTCCTGGTTATTGAGGACTTCGTTGTCCGCCGGTTCGACAGCAGCCGCGAGTTCCTGTCCCCAGTGCGCATCACGGCCAGGATACAACAAGAGCTATTCAACGACACGATATGTCAAGGGGTAACAGTAGCGATGCAGTCGCCGTCCGACGCCAAACAAACCTGCACTGATGAGAGGATGAAGAAATGGGGAATCCAGCCCAAGACACACAAGGACCGTCACGGATTGGATGCGGCAAGACACTGTGTCTTGTTCATCCGCAAGTTGATGGCCAATCCGAACCAGGCGCTCCCTGGCTAGTCTCCTATGCTGACATCGCGTGGCTCGCGGGCTGGAAGCGCGGCGAAGTTCCGCGTAGGCGTTTCCAGGCGGCTGCAAAACGTCTCGGTGTCGGATGGCACACCTGGTTTAACCGGAGGGGAGTTTTCTACCCTGAGGAGGCTCTGGAGGTGGTCAAGGAGATCGCCGGTAGGTTCGACAGCTCGCCGCACGTTGACTACCCCTACGTAGAAGCCAATGTCCTGTCGGCTGGAACCGACCTCGCCGACGGCTACCCGTCCCACACTCTCTCCCGGCTAATCCACGGTGACCCCGACTGGGGTGACAGCGCGCGGTTGTTTAGGTTGAGAAGGGGAAATGAGGGCGGATGGATCGTGGCCCCGGAGCACCCCTGCATGAACTTGTACCCCTGGATCAAAAGCGGTACTCTTGTTTTTCGTAGAGATGCTATCGAAGAGCTAGAAAAGGCAGGATACATTGTCGAGTAGGGAACTTGCTTACAGTGAGGCTTCGGAGGCGATGCGACAAACCCTCAAATCCATCGAGCTTGATAAGCAACATAAAGTATACGGTCGAGAAGGCACCCAGGAGGTCGCCTGGCTGGCGAACGAGCCGCTAAGCATGGAGGACTTGGGTGACACCATCTGGGCCTCCCTGGCCGCCGCCGGTTTTGTTTTGACACATGACCCGGACCGGGCACGGCCAGAGGAACTCATGGTGGCGTTCACTGTTCGTCAGGCTGCGCAGCATGAGTCGTGAGCTGAAACCCCCGTGCGAAACTCGCGGGGAGCTTTTTGAGTTGTATCGAAGCCAGGAAGAAACAGACGGCCAGCGGGGCGTTCGTATCCCGTTGGCACTGGATGTATGTGAGACATGTCCATTAAGGCTGAAAAAGAAGTGTGCAAAAACTCGTCCTAGTGGCCGGTTCGGCCACGTCGGAATTTGGGGTGGAGAGATCGGAGTAAAGAATGAAGGCTAGAGAAGCATATTTGAAGGCTGGATGGCCGGTGGTAGTTCCTGTATCCAGCGGGAAAAAGTACCCACCAGCCGAAGGGGTAACAGGAAACGTACCGGCTCCGAGCCACAAAGAGATGTTGGAAATATGGGAAAAGTATACGCCGACACAACCTAACCTAGCGCTGCGCCTGCATTCTGGCCGAGATGACTTCGACGTCATTACCGTGGACATCGACCACTACGGAGTAAAAACTGGCGTCGACACGATCCGAGAGCTAGAGAGGCAATTAGGAGCGTTCCCATGGTCTGCTCCTATGTCGACTCGTCGCGACTCCTCTACACAGACGGGACAGTATTTCTTCCGCGTGCGTAAAGGCATGTCATGGAAGGGAGCCATCGGCCCTGGTGTCGATGTAATCCAGGATACTCACCGGTATGCTGTGGTGTACCCGAGTATCGTCGAGGGCCTACAGTACCGCTGGTATGTGGACGGCGAACCGTCCGATATTCCTAACATCGACGATCTGCCGTGGCTCCCCGACGCCTGGCAAGACTACACTTCCGCTGGCGCGGCCAAAGAACACCACAACAAGTCCAAATCCAAGGTAGCAGCCGCGCCGCGCGGTAAGGCTCGGATGCGCGCCGCCATTAGCTGGCTCCGCGAAAACACCCTCCGCTACGGCCACAAGGACGCGCTGCCGACCGAGGCGATGCAGAAGACATACGGACCAGAATTCGTAGAGGCTCTTGGAGGAAACGCGCACGACACAATGTTGGCGGCTGTGCATCAAGCGGTTCGTCTGGCTCTGGAGGCCCATACAGGCTTGAAGGTGGCCCTTTCTCGGATTCGTCGCGCTTTTGTTGATGAGGTTACAGGCTCTCGAGCTGGTGCGTCGCGACGTACCGAGGAATCCGCGTTGGCGGAGTTCGAGCGCGCGCTGATCGGAGAGGTGGAGAAGGCTGAGGTTGAATCCACAAACGGGACTCGTTTCCTCAGCCAAGATGTCGATGAGGAGGTGCTTATGAGGCTCAATCGGACATTCTTACGTCAGGCTGCGGTTAAACGTCCAAAAGGCGTTGACTTGTCGCTATTCCGTGACACAGATCGCGCGCATGCTGAGATGTTTGCGGCGTATTGGGGTCAAGACGTTTTAGTCACACGTGACAAAAACACCAAAGAGTTTGCCGTTTGGGACGAGGAGACCAAGCGTTATTCATTCCGCACTCAAAACGAGATGTTCCAACTTCTGTACACTGCAACCTCAGATCGTATCCGTTACGAAGCAGACAAGATCGCACAGCGCGCGGCTGAGCTAAAGAATGCTCTTGGCTCCCGCCAGGCTCCACCGGACACCGACGACCCGGACGATCTTTTCTCTGAAGCCAACAACTTGCGAAAACGCGCAGATAGTATCGAGTCGACTTCTAGGAGCCTAAATATCCTAAAACAAGTTCACTCTGTCTACGACCAGCCATCCGCGATCCAGGATTTTGACTCAACTCCAGGCCTCATTGGTTTGCTTGGTGGGGAAACCATTGACGTAGGAAGTCTGGACTCAATCGGTTATGCGCGCACATCTAAGCGAAAAGACCGCCTAACAATGAATACGCAAGTACGCTTGGTTCCAAACGCAAAGCACCCTGGATGGAATAAATTCCTTGACAAATTCCTTCCGGACCCAGAACTACGCAAGTTCACGCAAAAGGTGCTAGGATACTCCCTTGTCGACGGAAATCCGGAGAAGATCGTCGTGTTCTTGTGGGGGCCGTCGAACACCGGCAAAACGACCATCCTGGAGGCGTGCGGCGCGGCATTAGGTGATTACGGCGGAACCATTGACGCAAGTGCCCTATTCGGAAAGAGTAACCGAAGTGGCCCGGCCCCAGAGCTCATTGACAGCTTCTTCCGGCGATTCGTCTTCATGTCTGAGGTCGGCGACACGCATGTTTTGTCTGCCAACGCTATCAAACAGGCTACCGGTAACGACACCCAGAAGAACCGCTTGCTCTTCTCCAACGAGATGATTTCTGGCTCGCCGAAATTCACTCCCTACATCTCCACCAACACGGTCCCGGAGGTTAAAGGATCAGACAAGGCACTAGCCAACCGCCTTGTTGTAATCCCATTCCTTAGCGAGAATAAGCCTTCAAAGGTGAAGTGGGAGGAAGATGTGCGACGCAACCCGGAAATCCAGTCCGCTGTTCTCGCGTGGCTGCTTGAGGGCTGCCGAATATACCTTGAAGAAGGGCTGGACCGAGATAGTTTCCTTGTTGAGGTAAGCAATGCCTCCGCTGAGTTCGCTTCTGATGTTGACCCTGTGTCAGAATTTATTGCCGAGACGCTGACAACCGGAGTCGACGGAGAGATTATGGAAGACCAACTATGGACCTTATGGCAAGAATGGTGCCTTGTGCGCGGCCTACGGGACTCTGAGGTAGGTGACCGACGGCGCCTGCGCAAGAGACTTAAGGGACACGGGATCAACAACCGTAGAACGATGGACAAAGACAGGAAACATTATCGTCTTTTTGTTGGAGTAAGCGTTAAATAAAAGAACCCCGCCTCAGTAAAGAGTAGCGGGGGTTTCGTCACCTGTGACGATTACTTAGCAAGGTTGCTGCGCATCTTGTCGAACAGGGATTCGATGTCGGTGCCAACAAGGTCACTGACCGTGGCTTCGGGCTTGCGATGCTTGCCTTCCGCTCCGGCAGTCGGGGCAGCCTTGACGACTTCCTTGTTCTTGTCGGCGATGAAGTGCGTCAGCTCTTCTACCACCTTGTTGGTGATGTCCTGAGCGTTGCTCGGGGACACGCCGTTCTTGGTGAGGCGAGTGGACAGGGCCGCCAGAAAAGCGGCAGCAGCGCCAACGATCACCGCAGACTTGTCAACGCGACCAGTGGACGCGAACGTGGCTGCGATGGCAGCGAGCGCACCCGCGAGGGAGCCGACGAGGGAGTTGACGGTGTTGGCGTAGCGGCGGTACAGGGACTGTCCGGCGACATAGTCACCAACAGCGGCACCGACCTGGCTGAAAAGGTTGTTAGCCATTTTTACTTTGCAATTCCTTCCTTGACCATCCGGTCATGAACAATCTTATCAGGGTCTTGACCAAGGGCCCGGATAATGAAATCAATTTTCGCCTCAAGGCCGTAGGTGCGGGCATCACCGATGCCAGCCCACTCCTCAGCGGACATGAAACGTTCAGGGTTGATACGGGACTGAATCTGCATATTGAGCAGTTCCTCCAATTCGTCTAGTTCTTTGGGTGGATTGTTCGAGTAGGCGTACCCCTTCGGCGGGATCATGGTCGCCATCTGCTCGAACGAGCAGGCGTACTCAAAAGGCCAGAAGCCGGAGTCCGCAACATGGAAGTGTCGGCGTCCGCCGTTCACCTCGTAGCCGACGATACACACATAGTGGTACACAGTGCCACCGCCGTAAGACGGGGTGGTGGTGCCCAGGGTGGCCTGCGGGTAGTTGCTAGGCGGAACCACGATGTTGGCGATCACCGGGAAACCAGCGCGGATGCTGCGTTTCACGTTCTGCCAGAAGTCCTCTGACTCCGCGTAGGTCGGCGGGTCGTGCGGCATGTCGACCGTCACGTAGTTGGCGCCTGGAGCGTACTCTTCGATCACCGGCGGGAACAGGCCGATGTAGTCGGTCCCGTCCTCCGTGGTGCGCAGCTTCTGTGCGAGCTCAGCCTCCGGCACAAGTCGGCCAATCAGCGAGCTCAGCAGGGTTTGGGTGGATGCGGGGCCGCACCAGTACCCGGTTTCCTGCACAAGGTCGGTGTTGATGTACGGGAGAATAACCCGTTCGTCTGGTTCGGTCACAAGCTCCTCCGGTAGGATTGCGTCCCCGAGGGACAAAGCCTTCAGGAAACGCCGGTTGCGGTCTTCGATGCCGTTGGTGCCTCCGTTGATTGCGCGGGTTGCGCGCTCGAAGAATCCCCAGCGGGTGATGTCGTCCAGGTTGCCGTCGGCAGCTGCGTCCGCGAACTCGTTGAGGCGTGGGCGGGCCACCGTCCAGTACCACACGGCCCCGAGAAAGCCATACTCGTCCGACGACAGCAGCGTCGGCTTGTCAACAAAGAATGTAGGGGAGTCCACATACCCATTGTCGAAAGCCCAGCGGCTCAAGGCCGCGTAGTTGTTGCGGCCCGTCACCTGAATCGGTCCGCGGCCCTTGTAGCGGGGGCCGTCACCGGCCTGGGTGTTGCCAAGGTCGCTTCTCCATTCGTAGGCACTGCCGTCCGCGTACTCCTCCATCGCATCCAAGCCAACACTCTCGTGGCCTAGTTGTGCAATGAACATGGCGGCCCGCGGGATGTTGGTGCATCCCGCCTGGACCAGGGCGCGGTTGAACGCCGAGGCTAGTTGCTCGTAGCGCGCAAACGGTGCGCGGTTAAACATCACTTCCGCCAAAATATGCGGTTTAACCATTCGTTACCTCCTTATTCGTCGTTCGTAACGCAGGTTGTCTTCCATTGTTCCGCCTGACTCTTCTTTCGACCCCCCTGCCGGGGTTCGTCCAGCGTGGTTGGACATGAGGAGGCAGGTTATGTTGTTCCACTCGAAACCGCCGTACCAGTTTCTCCAGTTATTGGAGCGAACCCACAGGCGCACGCTGTAGCCCGCGCGGGGGACCACAATGGCCTCGGAGAAGTGAAGAGTAGCCTCAATATCCGCTTTTGTGGTTGTTATTCGGGTTTCACGCAGCTGGTCGGTTTCGGTGTAGGTTTTCAGTTCATTCCACGTGTGGTAGTTGCCCTGGTGGCCGCCTGTAGGAACTAGTCCCGCTGTTGCGCGGGTGAACACAATCCAGGTCCCCGGCTTGTCGAAAACCACGCGGCGGTTCGCCACGTCCAGGTGCGCACCCTGCGACGCACCGAAAGTCTGGTTGAACGGGATAAGCCGCTCGTTTTGTCGGGGGTCGTTCCAGCCGATGTTTTTTAGGGCTTGTAGCAGGCCGCCGCCAGCGTTGACTGTAGTGTCGCAGTACGCAGAAATGTAGCCTTCTGGGATCAAATCAAGACGCTGGGATATTTCTCTGTCGAGGGCCTGCTTGGCCTCGGCGATTTTTGCCTCTGTCGCCGGGATGATGTCGGTTTTGATCCGCTGGACTTCTTGCTTTGTGCTGGTGATTTCACCCTGAGCGGCAGAAACCCCGCCTGTGTTTGTTGTGATGCGCTTGTCATGCTGGTCGAGCTCCTTGACAATGTTGCCGAACACACTGTCACCCGCAACCGCGTTGACTTTGACAAGTCCGGTTTCCGCTAGTTTCTCCGCGTCAGTGCGGTCGTCATGGCGTAGGCCGCCGGGCTGGGTGATGACAATGTCACGTCGGTTAACGTCTGAGGGCGGTATCGCCGCCGATTCCGCTGGGTTGTCCCACAGGTCTTCATTCCAGTGCGGGTGGTTCACGATCTTCGACACTGTCCATCACTCCCTTCGTAATCTGCTGGTCAAGGTCATTAAGTTTTCTGATGAGGATTTTGATCCGTTCTGTTTCTTTCCCGCCGATGTCGGCCAGTTCGTTGCGCAATAGGCGAATCAACTCGCTAGCTACTAGTTGCCAGCGGGAAAGCATTTTCTCGGTATTCTGCGTCACCTTACTCTCGGCTCGCAGCTCATCGATTTCCCTGGCTAGTGTCTTGTAGCTCCGGTTCATTGGTTTTTTAATGCTGAACCGAATGTTTTGACGAACTGTACCAACGAGAACTGTGATGGCCACCACAAGGAAGGTGACTTGGCCAAGAGTTGTTGACGTGTCCAACCTGCTAAGGTCGGGGAACGTCACTACTCGACCCCCTCAAAAAAGTATATTTGCGCCAAAAGAGTATGGATTGTTCCAATAAACAAAGCCATAATCCCAACCCCGAAGAAGGGGCTAGGGCTGTGCATGATCCCACCGATTGACCACACGAGACCAAGGGCGGCCCACACCGCTCCGGTAATAATGTGGACTGTGCGGACATGCTTCATTTTGGCCACGCACACAAGCAACATGACCCCGGCCAGAGGGAAAATCACATCCCAAAGCTCAACGCCACCAAAAGTAAGCGACAGCCACCACTCATCAGGCGGGGTTTTGGGTTTAACAAGCATGGATGTCGGGCCAATGAAAAGCCCGCCGAAAGCAATCGTCATTACAGACATAACAAAACCCAGCCGTTGCAAGGCTGAAACCGTGCTGTCGCCGCGGCGGTCCTTCGGGTCAATATTAACCATCCAGTTTGTGTTTCCGACTGTCATCCGAGCACCTTGACCTGGCCTGCGGCGTTCTTCATCTTCAGCTGTCCGCCGTGCGCGTACACAACGATTCCGCCGACAGGGGTTGCTGGTTCGTTTTCCACGAAGTTGAATTTCGCTGGCATATTAAACTCGCCGGGGGCTATCTCCCCGCGGTCGCCGAACAGGTTGCGCAGCATAACCCAGCCACCGCGGGTGTACACGAACCCGGTTTTTGTGACCTTATTAATGGCGAAAAACTGTTTGATCGGTGTGCCAAGGGCACGCATCCTCGATGTGCGGTCGCGCAGCTTCTCCAACGCCATGTTGTCTGATTCCTCGTCCAGCACAAGGTCGATGGCTAGGCTGGAGCCGGGAGGGCCCTGCGGCCCCTCTTTACCGGGTGGGCCGGAAGGAATCGGCAACTCGGCCACGCCATCCTCCACAAGGAGAAACGCACGCCGGGTTTTCTTAAAATCGAGAGCATCCCCATCCTCGCTGAACCGCAGCCTAACTAGGATATCCCCTAGAGTGTTTTGATCTGCCAAAGTGTTCTCCTTATTCTGCGTTGAAAGCCGCGGTTATGGCGCGCAGGAACTGCGCATTGCGGCGGGACTGAATTGCCCACGGCTCCTCTGGCCGATCTGATTCACCAAGGCGAACCTCAAAAACCACGCCGTTCTCACGGTTCGCGGTCAACGTGACCCTTTTTAGTCGCTCCGGGATGATGCGGTCACTGTCGTCATCCTCCCAACCAACTGGGTCCAGGAGGTCGAAGTCCTCAAAAACCCGGAACGGCAGGAACGAGTTCACGTTGCCGGTGAACTGCGCGGTCTTGTACCCAAGGGCACTGTACCGCTGCATACGCAGAGCCTGTGCCGCGTCGCGGGAATAAGCAGTGTAGCCTTTCCCGCCGTAGTCCTCCGGCAGGGCGAAATCACCGAGGAAACGCTTCTGGTCGGGGTCTTCCGCGCGTTGGTACGCGAAGAAAATGTCCTCCAGCTTCCCGGTGATCCAGCCGGTGAGGGCCGAGAACCCTATTCCTATTAATCTTAACACCTGCTGAATAAGCGTCCTTGCGATGAGCTTGATGCCCTGGTTCAAAAACTCATTCGACTTACCGCCAGTGATAGAACAGTAGGTGGTGGGTGCGAAAGCGTTAACTTCTTGCTGGTGCCAGTGCTCATCACTGGAGCGCAGAATCGGCCACGACACGTTGTAGCGGCCTGTATCCGTGCCGAAAAAGTCGCGTAGGAACTTGGTGTCAACGGTCGGCTGCAGGCTCGGCGGAATGTCGTAGCGTCCGAAAATACCGCGAATAAATGTGCGGATTTCGTGGGTGATCTCCGCAAAGAAGGAACGGTATGTCGGGTTGAGCCTGGTGCGATCCTTGTCGACGAAGTCGATGACAATGCCGGGTTTCGCCATATTGACCCCGCTGATTTTCGGGTCGCGGCCTGGCACATAACAGTAAACATCCGGCAGGATATTGTTGTCCTTGCAAGTCTCCGCGACAAGCTCCGAAATCGGCGTCATCTCCGCCACAAGCGCCACATTCGGTGTGGTGTCCGCTCCTTTAGGGGTCGGCGGGACGATCACGGGGTGCATGAAAGACTGTAGGTCACGCCACTTACCAGGGTCGTTCTGGTAGTCCGCGAGCTTGTAGTTGGCGATGAGCCTATGCTGGTTAGCTTGTAGGCGTACCGCGGCCTTGATGACGTAGTCTTTCATCACATGGATCGCCGGGCCTAGCGCAATGTCCCGCTTCGGGAACTGCGCGTTGAGCACCGCGAACGGACTCGGCCACGCCAGGATATGCTGTAGCCACACTTTGTCATGGTCCAACTCTACCTTGATGGTGGACTGGGGTCCGTTGCCGGTGCGGGTGCTGCGGCTGACACGACCAGTCCAGGTTTTGATGAGGCTGCCAGCGCGGTACACCAGGAAGTGCACAAGGCACACCTGCAGATTGGACCGCATGAAATGCTTCGACCAGGCGCTGGTGCCGCCGATGGTGAAGGAGCTGGCATCAGACGAGTCCGCCTCAGACGTCCAAGTGATGGACAGGTCCGACCAGTCGCCGACGTCGCCGAGGTAGCGCGCGGTGCCGTCGCGGACTTCGATCCGTACCGTGTACTCGTTGTCGGACTCTACGGACTGCCTCCGCTGGTGGAGGCTGGTTTGGTTGAAGAATTCGCTTATGTCCATGACGTGAACTCCGGCGAGTATTTAAGACGCGGCAGGCCATCCCCGGAGCGGGTTTCATCCGTCACGTGACGAATCTCCAGGGTGTTCATGGTTTGCGGCTCCAAACAGAAACGAGGCCGCTGGCCAACCATACTTGGCCACAGGTTCACAATAGTGCCGTTTTTCTGGCGCTTGAGGAAAGTTGGATTCTTCGGGTTGTAATCGAGTTTGGCGACCTCACCCTCGGCCAGGCCGGGGGTGCGCAGGTTCGGCTGTTCATAGCCCAGCGAAAATTCCCACTGGCCGGGGCCGGGAAGGTACAGCTCCGGGTACACCCGAGGAGCCGTCGACGCATTGAAGAACGTCACCCTGTAACGCTTGCCGCCAACAGGCTTGAAAACCTTTTCTTCACGGTAGCCAAAGAAGTACGCCGCGTCGGACGTCCAACCCCACTCCATGCCTTTGATGGTGTTGTGCAGGCCCCAGTCCTTCTCAATGGTGCCCTGCCCCGCACCCTCAGCGGCCATAGCCGACAGGTAGCGAGGCTCGCGTCCGCGGGTGAGGAACCATAGGCGACCAGGTGAGCCGTGTTGGTGGTTTGCGTACCAGCGATCCTTGTTGCGATACAAGTCGGCGACGTCCTCGCCGAAAATGTTTATCGACGCTTTGATGTTACGGCGGGTGGCCACCGCCGACACAAACTGTGAGCCGGGGGTGTTTGCATCGGCGTCATAGCGGTATTCGGTTACCGGCAGCTCCAGGCCGTCCATTCCGGGGGCCAATTCGACCCCCAGGTTAGCACGGTAGGCTTTAGGGCCCGAAAGGAAGAAGCGGTCGCCGTTGACCCACTTGGAGCCGTCCCATGTGGGTGGCCCCTGGTAGATAATCCATGTGGGCTGGTCGGTTTTCAATGTCACCTCGTCCTAATCGTCTGTCGGCGCTGCTGCTGGTATTGCATATGGTTGACCGTGTTAATCAACTCGCCGCGCGACATCCCGGTGTTGATGGTTCCGATGAACGGAGCCTCACGGCCCGCTCCAATGGAGCCACTGGCCACAGTCTCAACGGCAGCTGCGATGGCTCCGGGAATGAAGCCCTCCAGGTCCGTCTTCAACTGCTTGTCCTGTTGGTTGGAAATAACAGCGACGTTGTGCGCCAGGCCGGAAGGGTCACCGGCGGCTGCCGCCTGCCACGCGGGGATCGCAGCAGCGATCTCCTCTTGACTTGATTTTACAACGTCGTAGAAGGTGACCATTTCGCTGGCCAGGGCACCCAGGCCGGTAACGGAGCCGAGCTGTTTTACGGTTTCCTTGCCGACCTTCTCCTCGGTGGTTTCCTCACGCGCGTAGGGGTTGGTGCCGTCGTCGCCGAGAACCTTGTACCCGTAGTAGTACTCACCGGTTTCCTTAAGCTTCGCAATCCGCTGGTCCTCGGCTTGTTCCTCCTTACGAATCCGCTCCTCATCGGCGTTCAGCTCCTTGCGTAGAGCCTCATCCTCCTCCTTGTGGCGAGCCTCCACCGCTTTCTTCTGCTCGTCGTTGAGGTCTTTGAGCTCTTCCTCGTGGCGCTTACGAAGCTCCTCCTGCTTCTTCTTGTCGGCCTCCTCCGTGGCTTTCTTGCGTTCCTCACGAGCAGCGTCGCGAGCCTTCTGCTTGGCTTCGTCCTCTTCTTTATCCAGGCGCTCCTTGGCGGCCTTCTCGGCAGCCAGGTACACACTCGGGTCGGCGGAAGCCTCAAGGGTCTTCGACAGGGCGTAGTTGCCGCGTTCGAAAGCCTTGTTGATTTCACCCTGGTCACCCTGGACAATCTTGTTCAGGTCAACCGGGTCTAGCTTCATGGTGCCGTCGATGCGGGACTTGAACACGTCGTGCAGGGAGCCTGCGATATGGTCAACCTGGTCGTCACGGTACTTAGCCATGTCTCCACGAATACCCTGGATGCCAAGGTTCAGGCGTCGGAAGCCCTCCTGCAGATCGTAAGGCTGGCGCTGGTAGGCGGAGATCATGGCGGGCATGAGCTCAAACACGAACGAGTTGAATGCGCGGGTCTGCGCAGGGGACAGCACCCGCTCTGGTTCGAGCGTGTACTTCGGCATATAGCCGATACCCAGGGCCTCGCCGCCGCTGTCATAACCGTGGCCGTGGCCCCACATGGAGGTCAAGTCGTTGCCGTACTTCGACTTGTAGTAGCGCAGGGCTGCGTTCATGTTGGCCCACGGGTCACGGCGATCATCCGGCAGGGACGGGTCACGATAAGAGGCGAACGTGCCGGGGATGATCTGCAACAGGCCGACGCCCGCGCTATCACCAGTGCCGTTGACGTCGACAATCTGCTGCGAGATGCCGGGGTTACCACCAGACTCGGACTGAATCTGCTTCAGCATGGCGTTGACCTGCGCGGGGTCGTCGGCGTTGAACCCGTTGCGACGCATTGCCTCCATTGCCATTTCACGCCACGACTCAACATCGCCGGACACGCCGCTAGCGCCATCGTAGGAGCCAGCACCGCCGCCGAAGCGCGGAATCTTGCTGAAGATGAAGTCCTTGACACCGTCGAGAACCTTGTTGGTGAGCGCGTGCATGGCTTGGCCAGCAATACCGGCGAAGCCTTTCATCTGGTCGCGGATCGGATCGAAGGCTCCGCCAATAGCTTCCTTGATCTTATTGAACATGCGGGACCAGAAACCGCCGCCGTTGCCGCCATTCCCACCGGAGATGAACTCGCCGAGGTAGTCGGCCAGGGTGTAGTGAAGGCTGAACAGGGGGTTGTCGGAGCCGCGAGCGCCGCCGCCAATCTGCACGCCGTGGTCACCAGCGGACTCGATGTTGACGCCGTCGATGGTTCCGGCCATGTGTGAGTTGGGGCCACCACCGCCGCGCATAATACCGATGGTCACGCGGCCATCAAGGCCCGGCTTGAAGCCGAACTGTTCGAACGCGGATTCGGTACTGAACAGGCGGCCTGCGCGCAAGTCTCGGCCATTGAGGAAGTTAACAACACCAGACCAAATACCAGAGCAGTCCCACGAGGGATTGCCATCGCCACCGTATTGATATGGCTTGCCATGCTCAGGCTTCAAGGCATCAAACAGAGCTGCGATTCGACCATCTAGGTCAACTACGCCGCCGTTGGCGTAGGCTGCACCCTCGCCGAGCATCCGCTGGACACCCTTAACGCCTTGCTTACGAGCCACGTTGTTCATGGCCTCGACGGCAGCGGGGCCACCAACCGCCTTTGTCCACTCAGGACGCATGATGGCTTCACCGCCGGACAGCGCCAAGGCACCGCCGGTTGGGCTCCAGAACTTGTGGGGGTCGCGTCCGGGGCTGTATCCGGGCATCACACCACCGGTTGCGAATCGCATCTCGTCGACCGCTGGTGCCGGAGCCAAGTTTCCGAGCTTACCGCCGAGGAACTTGTCGTTGATGTGGTTCCATGTTCCGACGATGCCCTTGTTGACGACAATGTCGATAAACGCACGAACCGGATCAGCAAAGATTTTCTTCAGCAGGTTCCAATGGTTTTTGATGCCGTCGACGCCAGCCTTGAAAATGTCTTTCAACCAGTCGATGGCGGGCTGGAAGATGTGGTCAACCACCCAGCGGAAGCCGTCGCCTGTCTTGCGCAGTGAGTCGCCAAGGAAGTTGAAGTAGGGCACAACAAGGTTGTTGACAACCCAACCGATGGCGTCCGCGAGTTTATGGAAAGACCAGTCCATGAAGTCGAACACCGGTGCGATGATATTGCGGATCGCGAAACCGATGACCGATGCGATGATGTCCCATGCGGCCTTGATGACGTCGACAAGGAAGTTCATGGCCGGAACCAAGATCGCCGAGGCAGCGTTAGCAATCGACACGATCATGCTCACTAGCGGAGGGATCAGCGGAACAACCCAGTTGATAGCCTCAACCAGTGCTTGCCCGATAAGACCAATAAGCCGACCAATTGGATCGAGAAGCGGGATTACCGCTCCCAGGATCTGACCAAGGCCGTCGGAGATGACAGGCATGACTGGAGCAAGAGCGTTCAGGATGTTGAGGATCGCGTTGCCAAGGATTTCCGCCAGCGGCTGCAGAGCGTTGACCAGCTGCACAATCACCGAGTCATGGCCAGTGAACAGCGGGGCCAGCACCTCTAGAATCTTAGCGCCAATCTGGCCGATAAGGTCGAACACCGTTGTCACCACAGGCATGATCTGGGTGAGCGTGTTCACCGTCGAAGCGATGATCGGCGACATGGCGATAAAAATCTGACCAAGCGCGTTGCCGACCGCCTCGAAGACGGGCTTCATGGCCTCCATTGCCGGACCCAGAGACTCAATGATAGGCGTGAGCGCCTGAGCAAGGCCCTGGCCAGCCAGAGATAGGCCGTTGACCAACCCCTCGATCAGAGGGGCCACCGCTGCGCCGAGCGCGGAAAGAGCCGGAGCGAAGCTTGCCAGCATGTCGCCGAAGGCTCGGCCAACACTATCCGCAACATCGCGGACAGGCTGAAGACCGGAAGCGAGTCCGCCAAGCGCAGCGGCCAGCCCGGGGATGGCGCCGGTTGCGAAGTCAGCAAGGGTGCCGCCGACCGTAGTCACAATCGACAGGGCCGGGCCGAGAACCTGGACGAGCTGTGATGCTGCTGCCGTCGCCGACTGCATGAAGCTCACCAGCTGCGCGTATCCCTGAGTACCCTCGTCGGTCGCAGCCTTAAGTTGCTGTGCGGCAGCCGCCATACCAGCGAGCATTCCGCCCCCGCCATCCTGGCCAGCGTGAAGGATGTTTCCAAGAGTTCCAAAGACGCCGCCGAGGATGTCCTTTAGGTAACCAGCGTTACGGATCGCGGACTGGATCATCTCGTCGAACTTCGACATGCCTGTGGTCGGGTCGACCTCTTTGAGGCTTTCTGCCCACTCGCGGAAATGCTGTGAGGCATCCGCGAAGTACTGACCGAGCGGACCCATGAACTTTGCGCCTTGTTCCGCCAAGGAGCCAAAGGCCGCGATCATGTTGGCGAGCACAGGCCGCATAGCTGCCGCCATCTCGCTGGCTCCACGCACAATCTCAGCAACGCCGGATTTGGCTGCCGGTGAGGCAATCTCAGCAAAGGCTAGCTTCAGTGCGGAGTTCCAGTGTGTGGCGATGTTGAGCATTCCTGCGCCGAACTCCGGGATGACGTTTTGGAAAGCATCCCGGATGGACGGCCCTAGGTTATCTAGCAGCCGCTCTTGTGTGAGCTTCTTCAGCTCCCGCCAGGCTGGAGACACTTCGCGCAGACTGCGAGCGACGCCTTGCACCGACGGAGCCATGCCCTGGATGGCCTTCTCGAACTCCTCCGCTGATTCGGTGTTGAACGCCGCGCTGATGCCAGCCTTAACGTCCTTCAAACCCACCTTGAGCACCGCAAAGCTGATCCCGGCCATGCCGATGAGCGCAGGGGTGGCCAGGGCCGCACCTTGAGCCACGCTCACGAGCGCGCCGCCGATAGCCAGGACGCCGCCGATAACGGCTTGGCCGCCGAGGGCTGCAAGCCCTGCTCCTAACGCCACGACAGCTGGCAACAGGGTAGCGCTGATCATCTGCGCGACTTTTGAGAAAGCACCCAAGGCGATCTGACTGAAGCCAAGAACGTAGGCCCCGGCACGACCAAAGCCAGCTCGGAGCGACCTGAACAGGACGTTAGAATTACCGAGGAACCGAGCGAACCCGCGGCCTGCGCGGTTGAGACCAGGAAGGAGAGTTTCGGAAATCTTGTTGCCAAGTCCGGTGGCCACGCCGCGAGCCGACGCTAGGCCGCGCTGCAGGCCGCGCGCGATGCGGGTGTTGCCGATGCGGTACATGGCGTTGGACACGTTATGCCACACCGGGGAGTCAACGAGCCCGCGGGAGATAGTGCTAGCCATGCGGTGGCCGACGTTGCTTAGCCGAGCAATAGCCGGGCGAACCTTGTCGCCGAGCGTATCAATGGCGTAGAAATAACCGAGCTGTAGTTGGCGTGCAAGAGCCGCTGGGAAGTTGCGTGGAATCAGAGCGTCCACGTCGATACCGGCCAGGCGCAGAGACTTCAGCGGATTCAGGTTCGCCAGGGTGCCTTGGATGGCGTTGCGCAGGTTGATGAAGTGCGAAGCCAGCGAGGACGTGGCCTTCTCTACCTGGTTGAGGCCGAAATTCTTAATCGCGCTACCAAACTCCGCGATTTTGTCGCGAGCGTCCAGGAGCTTGTTGGTGAAGTAAATCTGGAACCGGGCACCAGCCTCAATGGCCCCGCGCTGGAACGACTGGAACTCCAGGAGGCTGCGCATCCGTAGGTCATGCATGGCACTGGTGACCTTGTTGAATCCGCTCTTCAGTGGGTCCAGCGACTCACTGATGGAGGCTATGGCACCTCGGATGCGGTCGGCGCTTCGAGCCATCGCACGCGAACCGCGCTCAAACAATTCGTTGAAGCTGTTCGAACCATTAACGGCTTTACTGAGATCGTCGAACGGCTTGCGCATGGCGCGACCAAGCTTGACCGTGAAGTTAACATACGGGTCGTAGATGCGTCGGATACCGGCCTCAAATTGGTCGTCCATGAGCTTCAGTAGCTTGGGAACGAAGTTGAGGGCGTTCCACTCGTCCTCTAGCTTCTTCGGGTCCGGCAGCTGGATTTTCGGCGTGGAGATGATTTGGTCAAGGGGGCTCTGGGTCGGGGCGTCAACAACCAGACGGTAAACCAAGTCCGTGTTGTCGTGCTTGGCTTTGAAGTCCTTGAGCTCATCATCAGCCCAGTTGCGGTCCACGTCCACGTACATGTGGATGCGGTCGTTTTCTTCCCGCAGCTTTTCGACGTCGCGTCGCGCGTCGCGCAGCGAGCCTTCATCCACGTCGACGTCAACGAAAATCGGCGTGCGCTCAATGTCTGCGACCAACTGCGCATACTCGGCCCACGCCTCATTTGTGTTGAGATGGACGTCAATGTTAACCTTACGACCGTCCATCCGGTCAATACGCTTCTCGGCGAGGGTAAGTTCGCGGTCGTCAACCTGGAGTTCTACCTCTAGCTGGCTAGCCTCCTTCTTGGCTTTTGCCATGATGGCGCGCAGCTCTGTGTGAAAATGCTTAGCATTGGGAAAGATGCGTACGGCACCTTCACCCACGACAAAAGCCATGTGTTCTCCTTTAAAAACAAAAAGACCGTCGTTGGACGGTCTTTAATCTAAAACCCCATCTGTTCAAGGAGGTTGTGAGCCTTCTTCTCCTCGAAGGAGTCCAGCCTCTCTTTAACCAGCCGCTCTCTTGCTGTGACCGGCCTGTTTCTGCGCTCGAACTTCCGGTTGTCGCTCTTCTTCGACAGAGCACCTACAACAGTGAACCGAAGCAGGTCGATGCTGTCCGCTATCTGGGTCAGCATCTCGATCTCGTGCGTCCAACCCTCCGGGGACACCTCCCCGACAGCGGCGTCCCGGTCGTCCTCTAGCATCCGCTTTAGATCGAGTTCCGAAAGGCTTGCCGCGTATTTCCTGGCCTCTTCCTCATTGTTGGTGATGGCCGTCTTGAATTTTAGGTGGGCCGGAAGCTGCAGAATCAGCGAATATAGAACATCGAAGTCGCCAAGCGGCGGGATGTACTCCACTAAGTCCGCGTGATAATACACACGGAAATCATGGAGTAGTTCGTTTGCGTATTGGTCTACGAGGTCTGTGATTGCCCGGATTTTCCCGGACCACCCTCAATACCCCAGAAGCTCCACATGTCGTCAGTCAGAGCTGCGAAAAACTCGAACTGCTGGTCGGTTGCGTCAATCTCTTCCATGAGGCGGCGGTAACCGGTGGTGTCGTCCGCCATGAAGTTGCGGAGCATGACCGTCGGACTAGCCTCGGGGTTTTCCATCGACAAGGCAACCTTGATGGCGTCCGGGTAGGGGATGCTGATTTCGGTGCCGTCGCTCAGGGTGAGCACGTAGGGCTCGCGGGTGCGAACACGAGAGCGCTTTACTCGGCGCTCCGCCTCGCGGGCAAGACTTTCAAAAGATACAGCCATTTACGTCTCCTATGCTGCAATGTAAGTCGCGGAAAACTCTATTCCGCGGTACGTGTACTCTGAGACCGAACCAGTTATTCGGCCTCCTGTTCCAATGTTAACCCAGCCCCCAGAACTCGTTCTTGAACCTCCGTAGGACTCCCACACCCATGCCGGGGAGATGTGCACATCGGCCATTGGACGGGCCCACTGGGGCACTCCGATTCCTTCTAAGTCGGAGACCTTGATGCTGTTTCCGACTGTGGTGACGAACACGATGTCGCCGCGGCGCATGAAGCGCACACCGCTGATGGTTTGGTCCTGGCGAACCTGTTGCTGCCCCTGCTTGGCTTCTTGTATTTTGCGTTCCAGGTCCGCGTCTTTGGCATTGAAGCCGTTGATGATCATTTCCATTTGACGCTTGTTGACGGCGTCATCCGGCTCAGAAGCATCCCCCACGCGCAGACGGCCCCCGGCGTAGCGCTGCGCTGCCGTATTATCGGTGACTGCTGCTGACACCATGTTCTTCGGCATCGCAGCATCCGCTACAGAACGGGCGTCCGACGCGGCCTTCTTGGCCTCCTCAACGCGGGCTTTCACGTCGCCGAGCGTCTTGTACCCCTCCGGTGGGTTGACGAAAACCTTTTTGACTTCGTTAGTCAGCGTCTGCGCAGCGGCATTAACAGCCGCGTTAACGCGGTCCTGGATGCGCTTCATCTCGGCCAGGTTGCCGTCGGTTTTGCGAATCTCGGCAGCAGCGGCATCCACGGCCGCCTTCTTTGCCTCCTCGGTGGTGGCCGCGATCTTCTTCTCCGCGTCCGCGAGGTTGCGGGCAGCAGAGGTTGCGGTGTTGGCTAGGTCTCGTTTCGCGGCATCAATGGTGTTGTTGATTTCGCGAACCTTTTGCGCGGTGGCGCGCTCAAAGTTTTCCGAAGCTTGACGAGCAGAACGTGCGGACGCGTCAATGCTGTTTGTTGCGTTGTTGGCTGCGTCGACGATCTGCTTGTTCAACGCCAGGGATTCTTTGGCGTCAACAATGATCCGATAGTTTTGGTCCCACCAGTCCATAATTGATGTGAAGGCTCGACTCGCCTCATCCCTGCGTTGAGCATCCTGGATGAGGCGGTCGACCTCTTGGCTTTGGGCCTTGATCACCTGGTCGAGGAGAACCTTTTGCTCGGAGATGGAACCGATGCGCTCTAAGGCTTTAATAAGGTCACGCTTGTCTCCAATGACTTCGGACACGTCGGCCCGGAAGTCAGACAAGGACCAGCCCTCGTCGGGGCGTGCGGCAGCCTCCAGCGCTTCGACTCGCTTCTCTAAACTCATGGTCCTCCTCAACCCGATTCTGCTCTTATTCTACCCGGTCAGCGGAACAGAGGTTTTCCACTCTTGCACCTGGTCGGTTTCAACCTGACCCTTAAACGGCTCCTTGAGGAAATCCTCACGATCCACGGCGTTGCCGTAGACCTGGTTGAAGCCGTGGTTCTGTCCTTGAACCTTGATGAAGTGGTGGAGAACCTTAGCGGCACCCGCGTACACGTTGTTGGCGACAACACAACGCTTGGCCTTGGCGAAACGCACGACAGCGTATTCGAAACTTCCGCGATCGGGGCGCTTGGTGTTTTCCAGCGCCAGATCGTAGAACAGGTTTCCGATTACTCGGGTGCCGACGGCAACCTGGAAGTCCACGTCGTCGGAGCCAACTGAGACGCCGAAGTTCCATCCTTGGTACACGGTGTTGCCTTCGAACAGGCATCCGCTGCCGGACAGGGAGGTGCCGTTGTCGAAGGACCACAGGTGGTTTCCGCGAACAATGATGTTATCGCAGCCCTTGGTGAAACCGATCGGCTCGAAAGCCGTAGTGGATTCCACAGTGCCGATTGAGGAGCCTTCGATGCTGACGCGGCTGGGACCAGCTCCCGCCGCTGCATCGAACACGCCGCCGACACCCATACCGCCTTTGACGCCTTTGATGCGCAGGCCGAACATGGAAACGTCGTTGACGTTGCCCTTTAACTGGATGCCGAAGCCTGTGGTTTTATCAGCAAGGCCAGCGCCGTCGATGTCGACGTCGCGGAAGCGGACATTGCTGCCGTCCAGGCCCTTTGGATTTTCCTTCACAGCCGCGGACTGGTGAAGAATACCGTTGGCACCGGAGTTGATGATCAGCAGGTCGATGTAGTCCATGAGCATGGCGTTCGACACCTGGAACGCGTTGCGCTCCGGGTCGCCGGTCTTCCAGTCCATGTTGACCGCGAAACCCTGGAGGGTGGAGCGGTGACTGTTGGAGCCAGAAGTCACGAGGAATGGAACCTGAGTCGCTGACTTGTCGTAGTCAAGTTGCGTCAGGTTGCGGCCAGCGCCAACAATCTTCTTTCCGGCGATCTTGTCCATCGTGACGGTCTTGATCTTGTGCTTGCCGGACGGAATCTTGATGGTGTGGATGTTGGGGGCGTTCACTGCCTTCTGGAGGTTGGCTGTGATGTCACCGCCAACAACCTCGCCGAGAGCCGAGTCATGTACCCAGATGGCGCCAGGGTCGCCGGTGGCGATTACCTGTTCGACTGGCTCTTCCTGGCGGCGGCACCAGCGGAACTGCATGGCGCGGTACTTCTCGCTAGGGACAGAATCCCAAGGGTTATTGTCTTGGTTTTCGCTGCCCTCGACCCCGCTGAAAGTGTCGTCGGTCGCGTAGAAGAAGCCGACGTTGCTGACATCCGCCTTGGCCAGAACCTTGCGGAGCTGGTCGACGGACTCAAGGTTGTGGATGGTGTGGATGAAGCGCAGAGGAGATTCTGCGCGGTAGTGATCCGGGGTGACCGGAGCCGCGGCGTCATCCAGGTACGCGGAGGCAGCCTTCTCGAACGACATGATGATGTCGGCGCACTCCAAGATTTCCGGCTTGGTGTTGGTGCCGGGGTTGCCAACAACGAGGAAGCCTTTGCCGAACTCTGCCTTGATCTTCTTGTACAAGTCCTTGTACTGGTCGATCAGAGCAGCCTCAGCAGGAGCCCAGCCGTTGATCATTTCATCCAGGAAGACACCCTCAAGCTTGTAAGATTCCTGGTACTTGCGGATTTCGGACAGTACGTCGTCGGTGGACTTGGTGCCCTTGATGGTACGGACGTAGCCGACGCCGGGAACGTTCTTGTTCTTTAGTTGCGTCGTCAGGTCGGTGAAGTCGGGTTCGACCTTGTCGCCGAATCCGCTTCGAGGGTTGATGATGACGAAGCCGATGATGTCCAGGTTGCCGAAAATGTAGTCCCATTTGGAGCCGGGCTGGCGTTGGTCGGCCCACCAGTAGGTGACAGGGCACCAGTAGCGCTGTCCGGCGTTAAACCACCGGAAAGGGTCGTCAGAGGAGGCTTCATCAGCCGGTGCCGGGGTGTTACCTTCGGCGAGCTTAGCCTTGATGGCGGCGTCGACGATTTCGCGAATTTTCGCCTCGTCCACCGGAGCCGCCGGTGTAGCCCCGTCGCCTTGCGGCTGGGGTGTCTTAGCCAGTTCGGCCTTGACCAGGTTTTCAACGGTGGTGTTGAAGTCGGACGGCAGCTCCGCTGGAGGCAGATGCGAGATGCGCTCCTGCACGGCCTTAGTTACTGCTGCGTTGAGGGAACCCTCTTGGACGGCAACAGGGTTAGCCTCAAGGTAGCTGCGCACCGCCGGGGCGATGTCTTCCGCAGTTGGTTTCGCGGGGGCCGCGATGCCCTCGATCTTCTTGTCGAGCTCAGCCTGCTTCGCCTGCACGCCGGTAACAGATTCCGCGGCAGCCTGTGCCAAGGTGTGCGCACCGCTAATTCCCTGCTCCATGTGCGTGAAGCGCGCTGCAGACGCCGGGTGTTGGGTTGAGTTGTCTTTCCACTCCTGTGGGGCGTAAGCCAATTTGGGTATCTCCTAAAGGTATGATTTACGGTGACGTGACCGCATTCGGGGATGTAACAGCGTTGGGGCTGGTCACGCGTAAAACGTTCGCAGCCCCAGGTGTTACAGGGGGTGGCGTAATCGGGGGAGACGTTACTCCGGTTACGCCACCACGAAACCCATGTCAGCAGCCAGGGCCTTCCAGCCCTCGCCACCAAACACGTGCTTGACGGCGTAGTCGAGTTCGTCGTCACGGGAAGCCTTCAGAGTCACCGAGTAGGAAATCTCGGATTCCGCAGACCAGGCGTTTTCCTGAACTTCAGAAACGATAGCCTTCGGCATCACCTTGATGATGTAGATCGGCAGATCGTTGTAGGAGTCCTCGGCGATGTACAGCATACGGCGGTAGCGCGCCTTCGGAATATTGTCCTGGGTGAAGGACAGCTCAGAGTTGGCGCCGACCTTGGCCTCGGAAAGGTCCACGTTGAAGTAGAACTCCAAGGAGCCCTTGGAGGTTTCCTGCATGACGAAAGCCGCGGACGTAACGTCCTTGGTGAAGTCGGTGCGGGTCGGCTCCTGAGCGCCGAACGACTCAACGTCAGACTGCTCGGTTTCACGGGAGAAGTTGATGCCGGAGGACTTCTGCAGCCAGCCCAGGGAGATGTAGCCCATGTTACGGAAGTTCACCAGTTTGGCATCATCTGTGAAGAAGGTTTCCGGGACGGCCACGGTCATAGGCGCGAACAGAACCACGCCGCCGAGAGCCTTACGGATCAGCTTGCCCTTGGCCTGACGCAGAGAGTCCAGGTCGGTGGAGCCAGCGGCAGCAGCATTGTTCTGGTTGGTGATGTCCTCGACCTTGTAGGTCTCGCCAGAAGCCTTGCCTTGGACATTTGCGTCGTCGACGGTAAGGGTTGTGGCCTTCACGACGATGGTGAACGGGCCACCTGTGCTACCGCGGACGGTGGCGGCATCCTCGCCGCTGACAGCCCGGATGGCTGCCTGGATGGTGCTGGCGGAACCCGGAGCAGAGATGGCTCCGGTGGCTGTACCACCAACATTAAGAGTGAAAGAACCTGACAGGCTGCCTGCAGGCAGTGTCAGCTTAAAGGTTGCCATGTGGCGCTCCTCCTAGTACTAGTTAAGCCCAGCGAACGCGGGCATGGAGTTCAAAAGCCTTCTCAACCTCGAAGTCATCGTCGAGCCGAGTGGCTTGTTGCTCTGCGCCGGAGATTTCGCGGGCGTTATCCAGGTAGAACCCAGCCCAGCTGCGCCTCGGCGCGGCAAGTATTCTTTTTGTGACCTCACCAGCCAGCCACATGGCCCTAGACCGATCCTTCGCGATGAAATCCAGCTCGACGCTGGAAATGTCGGTGAACGAATCAGTTAAGTAGCCTGCGTCCCGGTGGATGAGGATGTAATCGAAGTCTTTAATCTTGTAGCGGCGCTTCGCCGTCGTCATGTTTTCAAACCGGTCGAACGCCTTTTCGCGGGAGGTACCAATCTGCTTTGGCCCTACCAGGTCTTCCAGGATTGCCGCAACAATGCGCTCCCAGTCGGGCATAGTGTAATCATCCAACTGCAGCCACCTCCCTCAAAGCCTTACTAATCGCTTTTGCTCGTTTTTCTTTCTGGATCAGCGCTGGCCAGAAACGCTCAGGGTTTGTCGAGTAAATCTCAAACGTCGCACGGTCCATTTGCGCGCCGCCAGGGACGACTTTGCGAACCCGCAGCGTGTCACGTAACCGCTGGTCGCGTTCACCGTCGTGGCGCTCACCAATAGCCTTCTTTAGGGCCTTCTTGGTGGCCCAGGCTTTACGGAACAACTCGGCGCGCAGCGCAGGGCTGTTAAGCAGCAGGTAGCTCATGCCGTACCAGTCGGAGAAGTACAGGACGCCGGAGCGACGGCCAGAAGCTTGACGATCCAGACGCTTCTGGTTGAAGGAGTCCTGCATCTTGGTGACGTCATACTTAGGTATAGTCGACATGCTTCACCTCCACCCTGGCCAGGAAAACTTCTTTACCGCCGACAACACTTGTCCACGGCGACACGTAGTCGTTGTGACCCTCACCCTCAACAATGTAAACTTGCTGCGAACCGTCGTATGCGGTGAAAACAACAAGGTCATCGGTGCGCACATCATCCGTCGGATCGCAGTACATCGTCTTGCCGTCGTAGGTTCCGCGGTTGATGGACTGGGTCGTTGTCAAATCTTGAGTTGTGCGCGGCGCCACGACAGCGCCGTAAATCTTGTGGTGAAACTCGGAACCCGCCAGGGCACCCGCGACGTATTCTTTGTCGCCGAAAGCGTCCTGGTCGTAGTCCTGAAACTGGTCTCGCTTGCGACGCCAAATTTCGACGTCGCCGGAGAATCCAGCGCGGAAAGCAATGGAGCTCACCTGTACCCCCTCCATCCGCGACGTGGTTTTGCCACCCGCGCGTAAGGGGTTTTAATCCGAGCCGACAGGGTTTTGGTCTTGTTGTAGCCCTGAAGGAGAAGAGCGATCTGCTCCAACTCCTCTCGGCTAAACCATGCTTTGCCTGGGTCTTCGCTGTCGTAGCGACTGTATGCGAACGGCCCCATTGTTTCGGACGAAAAGCCGTCCGGGTTTTGCGCGATCTTGCGCGCAGCGTTGGTGACCGCGGCCTCAACGAAAAGACGCAACGGAGCATCCTCCGGCGAGGCGTCAAATGCCGGTTTTAGCGTCGGGAACCGGCCTGATAGCCAGGCCGAGATCATCTCAAGGTACGCCTGAAGTTGGGCTAGGCGTTTACCCTCGACAGTGCCTTTGGTCACGAATAACGCCACCCGCTCGGCAGGGACATAGGTAAACGCCAATTATCTAGCCTTCCTTAGACTCATCCGCTCCGAGCTGGCTAGCCAACTCGGGAATGGATTCGATTACTTCTTCGATGATTTCGTCGCGGCTCATGCTGGCCGGGATCACGAGGCCCTTGGATTCCGCGAAGTTCTTCCATGTCGCCTTGGCGGCGTTGCGCTTCGGGACTTCAAGCTCAGCCTCGGGCTGTGGCTCCGGTTCAGTTGTGCCCTCCGGCAGGTCGGCTGGGCCATCCTGCGCCACGACTGGTTCGCGCTCCGGGGCTTCGGTGAACAGGTGATCACCTAGCATCGGAACTACCCAGTCAGGGGCTTCGGTCCCCGCCATGAGGCACACTAAGTCGCCGAGGCCACCGGCCTGACGAACCACAGTGTTGTGCAGAAGGGTCTTCGACAATTAGACCACCTTGGCCTTGAGAGTCAGGTTGGGCCGGAAAACCACAGGAAGAGCAATGGCATCCGCTTGGACCTCCAAATTCTTCCAGTTGCCGTGCTCGATAACACCAGCAACAATGCCTGGGAGATCGCTTTCGTGTTCGAATCCGCCGGAGTAGTGGGTGAAGCCACTCATCTGAGAGGACATGGTCTGGCCCCATAGGGTCTTACCCAGAGCGGAAGAACCGGGGGTGTCGGCTTTGCCTTCTTTGCTGGTGAAGATGATGCTGTCCAGGGGAAGCAAGTTCTTCACCTCGACCTTGCCGTTGCTCAGGTTGTTCTGGCGGTACTTCTTCACAGGAGTGATACGCACCTCCGGCAGATCAAACATGCCAGCCATCGTAGCAGCCAGCGTCGACTCGTTGATGCGACCCATCGAAGCGTCGGTCATGGCCACAACAAAAGCGTTCTGGTTGAACCGGGCCTGCTTGATAACAACCGGGTGGCGCAGCAGCTTACGGGCAACCTGCTCAGGAATCCAGACGAGTTCTGGTTTCTTGTGGTTTTCCTCGCGGTACAGGTCAACGAGGGAAGCCATGTACTCCAGCGGGTCGGAAGTGTCGTCCGTCCACAGTTTCGGAGCCGTGGTGGTGAACTCGGTTTTGCGTCCGAAGTCGATTTCCTCGGTGCCAGCGTTCAGCATCTGCAGCTGAATCTTGCCGTCGGCGATGGCCTGGCCACGCAGGACGTCCATTGTGGCGGCGATAGCGCGGGTGGCTTCGCGAACAAGGTTTTCGGCCTTGGCGTTCAGAGCGTCAGTGGTGTCGCGCTGAGCCTTGAGGAGGGTCTTCTCGTCCAGAACGTAGTTGCGACCCAGAGGCTGAATCTCGCCGCGAGCGGTCTGGCGGCCACCCTTGGTGGCGGACGTCAGGTTACCGTCGAAGGTACGGAAGTCAGCGATGACCAGTTCATCCGGCTCACCGTAGTCGACCTCGAACTCGAGGTCTTGGGTGAACTCGGACGGCAGCAGGGCTGCGAGTTCCGCTTCTTTGGTTTCGTACAGGGCGTGCTCGGTGCGAGCGATCGTGGTCAGGCGCTCCGGGGTGAGCGCGTCACGGGTTACTTCTTTGAGATCACGAATCATTTAAGCCTCGTTTCCTTTAACCAGGGTGATGTTGCTGTTGACAGCCAGGTCGGCTTCGGTGACTTCTACCGGAAGGTAGATGGCGTACACGATGCCGGAAACGACAATGCCTGAATGGTAGTGAGGGAAGTATTCCTCGGTGCCGAGGTCTTTGATCTCACCTGGGGAGATCGCGAAGCCGTCGACCTTCTTGCCTGCGCCTTTGGCTGTGGCGGTGAAAATCTTGTAGTTGTCGCCGTCTTTGTAGACAGGGAGTCCGCCTTTAACCCAGCGTCCTACACGGTGGGGGCCGTCCTTTTTGATGTCTTCGTCAATGACGATGCGACCGTTGAGGGAGTTGTTGATGGTGGCGATGTTGCCAATCCACCGGCGATCCTCAAGGGAGGGGAGTTTAGGGTCTACACGCAACCCCTTGCGTGTTGGGATAGTCGCCAAAATTTGCTCCTATGATGGTAGGTATTTGCCGATCCCGCTAGGGGCCGACGTGCTGGCGGGCTTGCTCTTCTTCGGAGGGGTCTTAGTTGCCACAGCCTTGAAGGCCATGATCAGCTTTTCGACCGTCTCTTCGGATAGGTCGCCCTCTTCACTCGTGATTTTACCCCAGTCGAGAAAATCCCCTACCGCTTCGAAGGTGTCTTTGTCAAGTCCAGCAGAAGCGAAACTGTGTTTCACCTGGTCGCGAGCGAGCTTCTGGCGTTCCGCGCGGAGTTTTTCTTCAGCCTCCGCGATCGCCTTCTGGGCTTCGTCGTCTTTGTCTTCTTCTGGTTCTGCGGCTGCCTGGGGCTCGGGGACCTTGGCTGGGGTTTCAGGAGCCGGAGCCGGAGCCGGAGCAGGCGCAGCCTGAACTCCCTTACTCTCTTCTTTAGGCGTTTCCGTTGCCGCCTCGGCTACAGCTTCTTCCGCTGCGTTCTCCTTGATTGCGGCAGCGAAAATCGACACGAGCTTGTCGATTGTGGATTGATTGGCCATTTTAACGTCTCCTATGGTCCAAATTCGATAGCTTCTAGGGAGGCTTTCTCGTTCACGTTGACGAGCGAGCGGCCATACTCAGGGTGGTCGATAACCTTGTACCGACTACGCTTCAGGTCGAACCCACGTGTGGAACCTGCCGCCTCGTTGTAGAAAACCTCCAGGTCTTCCATATTGATTAGTCTACCCGGATCGAAAAGTTGGTCCCCGACCTTGTAAACCTCGGCCACTTCGCAGTTGCAGAGGTTATGGATCGGCATCAGGTCTCCGCGTGAATACATGTTGGTGCTGGCGACGATACAGAGACCACAGGACTGGCCGGACTCGGACAGCTCCGGGTGCACGATGCGCCGGTAACCGACAACCTTCGACTTCGGCAACTTCTCCATCGCCACATGGTGGGTGTTGCGCGACGCGGACTGGATGTCGTGGGACACCATGCGTTCGGCGCGCTCTTCGACCTTCTGTTCTGCGTAGCGTTCGATCACACGGTCGACTTCCGCTGGGGTGAGAGTGACGAGCGCCTGGGGCTCCTCTACTCGGCCAGCCCCGGCGGAATCCTTATCGGTTCCCCGAACATCTTCATCGACATCCCGGCCTCCGCCAACGGGCTCGTCCACGGCTGGCTCCACGGTGCCGAGGGCCGCTCCGCCTCGCGGAGCAACCTTAATCGGCGTCGACGTGCGCGGTCTTTTTGGGTTTGCTCGGCCCTCTTCTTTGCGGGCCTCTTGTTCTGCTTTTGCGAAGGCTTTCTTCCACGTTTCATCGTATTTCCTGTCTGGTTCAACCGCGTCTTCTGAAATCCGCTCAGGCCTGGCTATCGGTAGGAGCCCTTGGGTCTCGAACTCCTCGACCAAAGTCTTAATCGGAGCTGAATCTGGTTTTAATTCGCGGTTCTTCTTGTATTCGTTGGCCAACCGCTCGTAGGCTTCCTCAAGTCCGCTACCGCGGGTCTCCCTAACCTCCGGCGGGTACTCGCTTTCATCCGGCACTGCGCCTGGCAGCGGAACACCCATGATCGCGGAGCGCTCGCGCACACCGGCCCAGGTCACAATTTGCGATTGCCGGATACCCATGCGAACAATGGTTGCCGCCTGGCGCGCAAACAGCTTGACGCCAGCTTCGGTAGTGAAGTCTGCGGCGCGCAGAAGCGCCACCACCTGCATAGTGACGGCGTCAGTGAGCGCCTTTTTGCCAGCGGCCACGGCAGTAACAATCCCGGCTATCTTGGCGATGTTGGCCTGCTCCACCTGAGCCGAGGTTAACTCCTGGCCTGGGATCGTGATCGGGTAGTCGTAGACCGACCGTGCAGGAGGCAAAGTCTGCGCTGTCACTGGCATTACTGTGCACCTTCCTCAGCTTTACCGGCTAGTTGGTCTTGCTGCTTCTGCGACTCCGACTTGGCCGGGGTTAGGTTGGTGGCCTGGGTTGCTTTCGCCTTGCCCAGCGGGGTCATAGTACCGATGGCGGAGGTGAGAGTTTGCGACAGCATCTCCTCAATCCGCTCATTTTCTGCGCGGCGAATCTCACTCGGCGTCATGAACGCGCCTTCACGCAGCGCAGTGCGCAGAGACACGCCAGCGCCAACAAGAGATGTCACTGCAGCGGTCTTTTCTGTAAGGGTGTAGTTCTGGATCGGACCCCAGATGACTTCGAGGGAATCCTCCTCAGCGCGGCCTTTTTCGCCGTTGACGCTGAGCAGGATGGAGATATGCCGCTTCCATGCCGAGCCGAAACGGCGGCGCCGGTCCTCGACTTTGGCGATGCTGTTTTCCTTCTGCGCGTTTGCACCTTGAGCGGACTGGTTGAGGCTGTCGGAGAAGTACGACATCGGCGTGTAGGTCACAGACGCCAAGTCCTGAATGTCCTTGGACACAGAGTTGAGGATTTCCTGGAAGCTGGTTGGCGATGACTCCCAAATCTCAGCCCCCTCCGGCAGCATCCAGAGTGCGGCGGGGCTGGCCTCAAACATATCCGAGTAGTCGATTTCCTGGCCGAACTCGTCGCGTCGCCGGAAGTTGCCTTTAACCCCGCGCTGGCGGAACGCCTGCATGGTAGCGATGACCGTGCGCTGCAGGGTCATGTGGTTGATGCGATCAATGATGGAGAAGTGGTCTTCGAACTCGTTTTTGCCATCCTTGTTGGTGATCGCCGTTACCGGCACCCGCTCTTGGTCGACAATCCGCTCTTTCCACCACACCCAGTTGCTCATGATCCCGGCCCGGTTAAAAGGTACCTCGGAGTCGTATTGGGTGAGCCGGAGAGAGTAGCCTGCGGCAACTTGGGTGCGTTGTTGCCTGTCGTCGAACTCGCGGGTTGCCACGAACATGTGGCAGCGGCCTGTGGCCTCGCCGGTGTCTTCGTCGGTTTCGCGTACAAACAGGTTGAGTACATCTCGCGACAGCACGCGGTCGCGCAGCAACACCACGGCGGCAACCGGCTCGCCGAACACGTCGGTCATGACGGCGGCGTTGGACGGCGGCAGGACTTTCTGGCGTTTTGAGCCGGGGTCAACGTAGAGGTAGGCGCTTCGGTATGCGCAAGCCAGGGTCATGGCTTCCTGAGCCTTGATTCCCATCGCGTCCCGCTCGAACAGGCGTTCAACAACCTCGTCGCCGGTTTCGCCGGACGACAGAGCAGATCGGAAGCCGAGGATGCCTAGGCGGTCTGTGGTGGCGGACACAATGAGCTTGGCCCAGTTGGTCTGGCTAATCTCGCGCAGTTGCTGCAGACCCTCAAACTGCTTTTCTTCCTCCGGCTCATACTCGGTACCAACGGGGTCGCCGGACATATAGGACTCCGCCTGCTCAATGAAATCCCAGCGCTGCTTAATCTCATTGAGTAGCGAATAGGCGTAATAGTCTGGGTGCGTTACATCATCCGAGTTTTCAATATCATCGCCGGGTTTGATGGTAAACAATGGCGCTCCTACCTAAGTCGTTGAGGGGCGTCGTAGAACTCCCCAGGGTCTTCCTTCTGCTCGGCACCCTTGGCCAAAGCGTGCATCCGCGCGGCCCAGCTGAGAACCGCGGCCATTGCGGCGTCGTATTTTCGTTTCTTGTTAAGTTTAACAAGCCTATACTTCTGCAGGCCCTCGTCATCGTATTGCGAGAGCATGTTTTTCCCGGCGTTTCCAACGTGCCTCACCAAATCAGGATTGCCATTGTGAGCAAGGTCACCGGACTCAATGGCCTCGTTGTAGGCTCGGAGAGCGTAGTACATGGGGTTGATGTTTTTGGTGTACCACGAAATAACCCGGCCCTCCCAACGTCCAGCCCAGATGGAGATTTGCTCCTGCCAGTACGGAGGGTCGCAGAACGCGAACTCGACGCGGTAGTCCTCGAAAATCGAGGTCATCACCTCGTCCACCTCGGAAACCGGCACCTCCCAGCCTTGGCCATCCAAGTCCTCCTCATCAGGTCGCTCCCATAGACCGGCCAGAACTTGAATTCCCGTGTCTATTTCGGTTACCACAATCGCGGTGGAGTCTTCACGGCGTGCGCCGTCGAAACCAACCACAACTTGGCTGCCGGGTTGGATGCGTAGAGTCGGGTCACCGAGGGCCCGGAACTTCTGCACGTCGAAGGCTGTCTGCGCGGACTGTACCCAACGGTTGCACCACACGCGCTCCAGGTATGAGCGGTCAGCACCCGCTTCATCCCACATGGCGGCGGTCGGGATGGGGTCGCGGAAGCCAAAAACCTCCTCGCCGGAAGCCTCCTTCAGCGCGCGCAGTCGGTCACCCATCGTATCGAACTTGGCGTTAGCGTCGCTTGTTTGCCGATGGTAGAAGAACGTGCGGGCCTCATCCGACTTGACTTTACCGGCGGCCATGCGCAGGCCCTGTTGGTACTGGTCACGCGCAATGGAAGGCTCGGCGGGGTCACCGGCGGTGGTGCAAGTCAACTGCCAAGCGTCGTCCATTTTGCGCTTCGGCAGGTTGTTTTTCATCGTGGCATACGACTTGCGGTGCCGGTCCTCATACAGACGGTGCGGCTCGTCAATGCACTGAAAAGTCGGCTTTTTACCATCAAGAGCGTTGGGGTTGGGTGCGACGGGGAGGATACGCGAGTCCGCTTCGCCCTGGATTTGAATCCGCTCGTTTGTTACGTCAAACAGGCCCGCATCATCAATGAGGTTGGCGATTTCTTTCGCCGCACCGTAGGCCAGGTCGTCCAACATGTCCTTTGTCGGCGCCAACATGGGAATGTACGGCGACACGACGGATCGGCCAGGCGCGAGTCCGCCGGGTGCTTTCGGATCGTAGCCGTTGAAACGGATCGGCGCGTCCGGGTGTAGTTCCACCAAAGCAATCAGCGCCATGAACTCGGTTTTAGCGGCACCCTTCGGCAGGGAGACATTGACCTCAGTGAAGTGGCGGCGACCGGACATGTCCATGTCGATGTCTCCGAACTTCAGGTGGTACCCGTCGGGAAAATGCTCATAAGCGCGCATCAACAGGTAGCGGAAGTCGTCACGAACCTTGTACGGTTCACCCTTTAGCGGACCTGGACCATAAACAAACCGGTCCTCCAAAAACTCGATGATCTGCGGTCCAAGGGACGGCCAAATATCCAGGGTGCCGTCCGGCAGCGTCTCAAGCTGCGGCACAATAATTTCCATCTAAACCCCGAAACCACCCCTACGCATCCGCGAGCGTTTACGACTGCGGGCCGACCTATGAAAATCGTTCGGGTCTTCCACAACAGAGTTGTATGCGCGGGTTTTGGCGGAATGATGCATGAAACACAAAAGCTGCAGGTTACTGATTAGGTTTGCCTGCCAGCGCTCGTGCGGCTGGAATTCCGCCAGCTCAACAACATGGTCGACCTCGGTACCAGGCTCCCCGCACACAGCACAACGACCGCCATACAGGTCGATCACCTGCCGTCGAATGGCCGCTGTGAAATCACCTTGTCGACGCTTAACCTGATGTTCCGCGCAGCGTGATTTCCCCGGCAGGGCTGCGTTAGTGCAGGCCCGATACCGGGGCTCCTCAGTAAACCACGAACAAAACCGCATTTAGCGCTTCTTGGCTCGAGACCCGGTCTTGGCGGAAGAAGATTTCTTCTGTCCGCCTTTCTGCCCCCAGGTCTTTTTCTTCTGCGCGCGAGCAACCGCGTTTTTCGGCTCGAAATTATGCCTCCACTTGCCGCCGCCGAGGCCGTTGCCTTTTGTGCGGGTGGTCAGTCGTCGTGATTTTCGTCCTGCTTTGGCCATAGAAAAACTCCTAGATAGTGGTTACATCCATTCTATCTAGGAGTGGGAATTACCAGCCCTCGGGGAAGAACTGCGCTAGGTTCGGGGGCTCATAGTGGGGGCCTTTGCCGACTTTCCCACCAGGGAGAACCTTGTTGTCGATGAGTTTGGTCTGGTTGCTGCGTACAATCTCCCAAAACGCTGGCTCCACCTTGTCGGTGAGACCGGCCTTGGCGGCCAGCCCGAAAAGAGTGAACAGCACATCGGCGATGCCGTCGAGGAGTTCAACCCGGTCATCCTCCAGGCTCATCGCGGCCAGCTCAACCTCGTTGACTTCCTCACGCAGGAAATCCACGGCCTGGCGGCAGTGTGGGAGTTCATCCCATTTTAGGTTGTAGGGGTCGAGTTGACCAGCCTGGGTATTCCACCGTTCCACAGCACGAACCGCGCTCGTGAGGTCTGGGCCTCGTCTTCCTTCCTTCTCGTTAGGCAAGGCGGGCTCAGGAGAGTCTTTTTCGCCGGAGGACGCAGAGGAATGCTCGACGCCAAGGAACTTGGAAAGCTTCTTGTTGACTGCAACAGGTCCGTCGTCGGTAATGACGGTGACAACATGCTCTGCCTTCTCCGGGTCCGTGAGGCTCCCTGCAACCAGAACAGTGTCCGCGTGTAGGACCCTCTTAAGCGCCTTGGCTCCCTTCTCCTCTGTCACCGGATGATAGAGCCTGTTCTTGATTGTGATGGTCGGTTTGCCGAATGATTCGGCCTCCTTGCTTCGACCGAAAACCCACCTACTAGGGTCCCCAAGCCACATAAGAATGGCCTTCTTGTCGTTGTGGCGCATGTTCATGAGCTCGGTCATGTTGACCTCGTCTGGGTGGGTCTCCGTCATGACTTTTTCAGCTAACTCGCCGAAAACCTCCGGGCAAACTTCGTTCAGGCGGAGGAGAATACCGCGCGCCACCGCCTGGAATTCCGCGTCGACGTCCGGCTGGGTGCGGCGCGTCAGCACTTCTAGCCAGGCGCGGAAGTTACCGGAAACAACCATCGACACTGAGGTCGAGTTAGGCAGGATCGAGCGGGCAGCTTCCTTGGCTTTCTTGCCGGTTACACCCTTCCGCTCCAGAGCTTCCTTAGTGCGACGGTAGGCTTCACGAATCTCGGCTTCCACTTCGAAAATACCTGTCTCAACCAGCTCCTCGTCAGTCAGAACCTCTAGGGCAGGCGGCAAAACAAACTCGGCATTCTCGGAGTCCACGAATCGCTGTGATTCCACAGAAAACGACAGGTGGCGGTGCCGGGTGATCTCCGCCAGGAACGCGCGGGTAACACCCTCCAACAGGAACGACGCGGACGCGTGCTCCAGGATACTGTAGTGCTTCTTGTCGTGCACCGTGGAGTGGATGTACTTTTCTGGCGTGTTGGTTGCCTCGTTGGGCCGATGGAAGCTCTGATAGCAGTTGCGTCCCGCGAACTCAATTAGTGAGGCCGCCTGGGTTTCGCCTCCAACCGCTGGCATCTTCTTCTGCAGGAGTTCCCGGAAAACCGAAGATAAACCGGTGCTGGCGATCAGGGTTACTTTAGGCATTTCCTTCTCCTTCAATGAACTCAGCAAGCACTTCGTCGTCCGAGGCGTCGATGATTCGATTCGGGTCAATATCACCAAGCCCCTGAGCCTGCAGCATCTGCTGACCAATGATCGCCAAGGTCGATCCGAGACCAATCTGGTCCTCAAATCCAACAGAGTGAGCGGCAAGGCTGTCCGAATCTGGTTCATCGCCCTGCGTCATGACAATGAGGGCTACCGCGATTTTCTCTTTGCCGGTCTCCGCTTTGATTTGGGCGTGCACACCCCGTGTGATTTCCTCTAGGCTCATCGCCTTAGTCCTTTCTTGACTTCTCGATAAGGTCGTATTCTTCATCGGCCAGGCGAACAAGCATCACAACCGCTGTTCCCCGCAAGGCAAGTAGGTGTCCAATTTCGGCTTGCCGTTGCCGCGCTTCCAGGCATTTCCTGGCCTTCGCTAGGTCATCTTTCCAGTTTTTCTCCTCGTAGTCAAGCGTGGCGAAGAAAACCCCTTTCGGCGAGCCGCCTTGAACCTCTTCCGGCTCCTCAAGCTCTTCCGGTTTGAAGAACCACTCACCAAGTTCCTTATCCAGGGCTGCCGCCTGGGTTTCAGTAACCCGGACAACCGCTTCGAGTTCTTCCCGGTCGAGTTTCTTCAGTTGTTCGTCTGTGACCTGCAACGGATCAAAAGCCGTGGTCATTCAAATCCCTCCTCAACTAGCATCTGCCCCTTCATGACGAGCGGGGCTAGACGCCAAAAAACTTCATCGCTGATTTCTTCTGTAGCCAGGAAACCCTTGATTTTCGGCTCCATTTCGTCGAAAGAGTCGAACATCACAGAATCCCAGATGACAGCTCTTACCCTGTCGTCTACCTCGTACTTACTCAAGTCGAGTACTCCGCGGATGGCTCGCCTAATTCCAATCTGCGTTGCGTTGTGAAATCGCATCAATTAACTCCTTATGACAGCTTCTCGGCTTCAGTGATCTGCTGGATGCCGTCAAGAAGAACAAGAGAAGCCGTTATAGAGATGAGCCCGCGGTCGGACCACTGCTCGACCGCCTCCGAAAGCTCTTCTCCAGAGGAACCACTTAGAACCATGCCCTCTATGTCGTCGGCAGCGTCTTGGGATATATTCTTCTCTTTGTCTAGAGACCGAAGACTATCAACAAGAGCCGTTTTTGCGAAGCTTAGTCGATCCTGTCCAAGGATTGGTTTACAAGCCGCTTCTCTTGCCAGTACGTCAACAGCGAGGGTGGCGTAGCCAATGGTGTCCAGCATGTCGTCTGTAGGGTCGCCATGTTCGGCCCAGCGTCCGCGCTGTGCGCGTGCCACCTTAAACAACACCATCATTTGCGCCACCTGCTCTGGCGTCAACTGAACCCGCGAGGTTTTGTAGTCTTGGGAATGACCGTTGATGCCGTGCAGAAAAGCATTCCAGTAGTCGGCGATCAACTGCAGAGTGTCGCTGGCCTCGCCGTACTGACTATGGCGGTCGTCGAGGATTTCGGTTACCTGTTCTTTAGCGCT
>QWCO01000153.1_pt1 | contig 42580 bp, 52 predicted proteins | sample 1972611 | NCBI WGS metagenome assembly QWCO01 (sample SAMN09866706, study PRJNA288562) | Human oral metagenome isolate term1_saliva, whole genome shotgun sequencing... | reverse complement strand
ATATTAGCTATTTTTTCGTTATCTTTGCAGCAACAAAACATTGAGAACGAGAATGGAAAGTGCAAAGAAGTATTTGTTGGGAATGACACTTGGCGAACTGAAAAAGGTTGCCAAGTCGCTCGGAATGCCAGCTTTTACAGGCGGACAGATAGCCAAGTGGCTCTATACACAGCATGTGAAAAGTATTGATGAGATGACGAACATCTCAAAAGCAAACAGAGAGAAACTCGCTGCAGAATATGCTATTGGCTGTAAGGAACCTATTGATGCACAACATTCTAAGGACGGAACCATCAAATATCTCTTCCCAACTGATAATGGTAAGTTTGTTGAAACGGTGTATATACCAGATGAAGACCGTGCCACACTCTGCGTTTCTTCACAAGTGGGGTGTAAGATGAACTGTCTCTTCTGCCAGACAGGAAAGCAGGGTTTTGAAGGTAGTCTTTCGGCTACAGACATTCTCAATCAGATTTACTCCCTCCCTGAACGTGACAAGCTGACGAATATCGTCTTCATGGGGCAGGGCGAACCAATGGATAATCTTGATAACGTACTTCGTACCACAGAGGTTATGACAGCTGATTTCGGCTATGGATGGTCACCAAAGCGCATTACAGTGAGCAGTGTAGGTGTCAAAGGAAAACTCAAACGGTTCCTTGATGAAAGTGACTGTCACGTTGCTATCAGTATGCACACCCCTCTGCACGACCAGCGTTCGGAGTTGATGCCAGCAGAAAAAGGAATGTCTATAGAGAGTATCATCGAGTTACTCAGCAATTACGATTTCTCACATCAACGTCGTCTGTCGTTTGAATACATTGTCTTCAAGGATTTCAATGATAGTGAGGAACATGCTAAGGCGATTGTACATCTACTCAAAGGATTGGACTGCCGTATCAATCTTATTCGTTTCCATCCTATCCCTAATATTCCATTGCAGGGTGTTGATGACAATAGGATGGAGAGATTCAGAAACTATCTGACACAACATGGTATCTTCACAACAATCCGTGCCAGTCGTGGACAGGATATCTTTGCTGCCTGTGGTCTGCTCTCAACGGCAAAGAAGATTGATGAGGAAAGAGGAAGAAAGAAAAGTAAAAGATAAAAAGGAAACTGAATAAAACAAAACAATACAAGATATAATTATATGAACGAGAATAAAAGAATCCGTATAGCAATCACACACGGAGACACGAACGGCATTGGTTATGAGCTTATCTTTAAGACCTTTGCTGAACCAGAGATGTTGGAACTCTGCACGCCCATCATCTATGGTTCGCCTAAAGTAGCCACCTATCATCGCAATGCACTCAATATTGAAGCTAACTTCACTATCATTAAAGATGCATCAGAAGCACAGAATGGACGGCTTAACCTGCTCCCTGTCTTCGATGACGAGATTAAGGTTGAATTAGGTGTACCTTCTGAGGAAGCTGGTGTAGCTGGTTTACGTGCTGTAGACAAGGCTTTAGAAGACTATCGTCAAGGACTATTTGATGTTCTCGTAACCGCTCCTATCGATAACAATGAACATTTCCACTTTAGTGGTCAGAGTCGATATATTGAAGACCATTTGGACACAGAGGAGCAAGGACTATCTGTATTGATTAATGATGGACTACGTATTGCCCTCGCTACACGTAATCTCCCATTACGCCAAGTAGCAGAGTCTATTTCAAAAGCAAGTATTGTCAACAATGTAAGTGCACTCTTTAAGACTCTTCGTCGTGATTTCCGCCTTTCTTGTCCACGCATTGCCGTACTCGGTTTGAACCCCAAAGCTGGCGACAATGGTTTGTTGGGCTCTGAAGAACAAGAGATTATCTTGCCAGCTATAGACGAACTGGTAGAAAATGGAATACAAGCTTTCGGTCCTTACCCTGCTGACACCTTCTTTGGCTGCAACGATGCAGAACAGTTTGATGGTATATTAGCAATGTATTACGAACAAGGACTTGCTCCTTTCCGTACTCTTTCGTCATGCCATGGTATCATATATACAGCGGGATTATCACTTATTCGTACAGCTGCAGAAATACCAAATAGTCTGGCATTAGCAGGTAAGGGGATTGCAGACGAACTACCCTTCCGCCATGCAATCTATCTCGCTATAGACATCTTCCGCAATCGTGCAGAATACGATGCACCTATGGGCAATCCTCTTCCAAAGCTTTACAAGGAAAGAAGAGATGAAAGCGACAAGGTGCGCTTTGCCATTCCACGTAAGCGTGAGGACCGCACACCAAATAATGGCGAAAGCCGTAATACGAAAGAGACACACTAAGCGTGTCCTCTTTCTACTACTGATATTAATAAAGAAGACCTATGAACAAAAAGTTTCAGAACATCTTCTTCATCTTTGGCTTGGTTGTACTCTGTATTATGGTGTACAACCTTGACTTTACTGATGCATGGCAAAAAATACAGCATGCAGGTTATTGGTTCCTTGCTGTAGTTATACTTTGGGCATTCCTCTACATCTTTAATACGGCAGCTTGGTACACGATTATACGTAGTCAGACACAGGATGCAGAGGAACGAAAGAAGGTTTCTTTCCTATGGCTTTATAAGGTTACTGTGTCAGGCTTTGCCCTTAACTACGCTACTCCAGGAGGACTTATGGGTGGTGAACCTTATCGTATCATGGAACTTACACCAAAGATTGGAGCTGAACGTGCAACCTCTTCTGTCGTCCTTTATGCCATGACCCACATCTTTAGTCATTTTTGGTTTTGGCTTGTCTCCATCTTTCTTTATATCTTCACGCAGCCTGTCAACCTTCCAATGGGTGTGATGTTAACTGCAGTCTTTGCCTTTTGTGTGTCTGCCATTTGGTTCTTCCTCACAGGCTATAAGAAAGGTTTAGCAGTTCGGGGAATGAACCTTGTACGGCATATACCTCTTATAAAGAGATGGGCAGAACCCTTTATTACCAGTCATAAGGAAGAGCTCGACAGAATTGACACACAGATAGCATCATTACACAACCAAAACCCACGTACCTTCTTCACCGTCGTTCTACTTGAGTTTTCATGCCGAATTTGTAGTGCATTAGAGATATTCTTCATCCTTTTAGTATTACTCCCGTCAGTCAATTACTTTGACTGTATTCTCATTCTTGCCTTCACCTCTCTCTTTGCCAACATGCTCTTTTTCATGCCTCTACAATTAGGTGGTCGTGAAGGAGGCTTCCTAATGTCTGTCAAAGGCTTAGGACTTACGCTCGAAGCGGGCATTTTCGTTGCCCTACTGGTACGTATTCGTGAGCTCATTTGGACAGCTATTGGCTTACTACTTATCAAACTGAATAGAAGACAAGACAAGTAATCCGCAATATAAAAACAGTTATAAAAAAGTTCGCGAACAATCATCAAGATGTTCGCAAACTCTTTGTGAATTATTCGCAAACTTTTTTTAACTTGTTATACGACTGACGTTCATAATTCTAAACTATTTGAATTATCCTTTATCAGAGGCGGCAAAGAAAGACAAAAAGAAAGTTGTTAAAGTCTGCCAAAGTTGCAGTTTTTTCAAATTTAATAGGTAAATTTGTCAGTTAAATGAATACAACAGAATTACAGAAAACCAAACAACGATATAATATTGTCGGTAATAGTGACGGACTAAACCGTGCATTGGATGTTGCTCTACAGGTAGCACCCACTGATTTGTCAGTACTTATTATCGGCGAGAGCGGTGTTGGTAAGGAAATTATCCCACGTGTAATACACGACAATTCGCCTCGTCGCCGTGAGAAATACTTTGCTATCAACTGTGGTTCTATCCCAGAAGGAACCATTGATAGCGAGTTATTCGGTCATGAGAAAGGTTCTTTCACTGGTGCTATAGGTGAGAGTGAAGGTTATTTCGGTATAGCCAATAAAGGCACAATCTTCCTTGATGAGGTTGGTGAACTACCAATAGCAACGCAAGCTCGACTGCTTCGTGTACTTGAGACAGGAGAGTATATTCGTGTCGGAGGACAGGAGATTCGCAAGACTGACGTACGCATTGTTGCTGCTACCAATGTAAACATGCGTAAAGCCATCAGCGAAGGAAAGTTCCGTGAAGACTTGTTCTATCGTCTGAATACAATTCCTATCCAAATGCCACCACTCCGTGATCGTGGCGAAGATATCCTACTTCTATTCCGTCTTTTCGCAATGCAAATGGCCGAGAAGTATCATCTTCCAAAGATTACACTTACCGAAGAAGCCCGACAGATACTGTTACAATATAAGTGGCCAGGCAATGTTCGTCAACTAAAGAACATTACCGAACAGATGTCAATCCTTAGTGAGAAACGAGAGATTGATGCTGACACATTGCTGCACTTTATCCCTCGTGATCAGGATAGTACACAACTTGCACCAATACAAAGTGGTGGTACGCATAGTTATGAGAGCGAACGTGAGATTCTCTATAAGATACTCTATGAGTTAAGAGGAAATGTAAGTGACTTACGTCGCGACCTCACCAACGTTCGTAAACAGTTGGAAGAGAGTAGACAACTCAATGGGGCAAGTGGATTCCAACCTGCTCCACAGACAGTCTCAAACCTCCCAGCCACTGCTAACAAGCAACCTATCACCCCTACTCGTACGATAGAACCGGTTGAAGATGCTGAGGCTGAAGAGATCTCTGAACCAGAGACACTCAACCTAAATGATATTGGGAAGCAACTCGTGGAGAAAGCATTAGAACGCAACAATGGCAATCGCAAGAAAGCTGCCTTAGAGTTAGGTATCAGCGACCGCACCCTCTATCGTCGCATCAGACAATACGGGTTAGACAAAGATTAAACAATAACTACGTAAAAGAATTATCCTCTCATAAAAGACAATGAAGATAGGAAAGAACATAATATCTATTCGTCCACTCACATGGGGTGTAACAGCTATCTGCTTGCTCTTGCTTGTAGCGTGCAGTGTATCTTATAAATTCAATGGTGCAAGCATTGATTATAGTAAGGTACATACTATCCAGATTTCAGATTTCCCTATCCGTTCATCCTACGTATGGGGCCCTATGGGACCAATGTTCAACAACCAGTTGAAAGATGTCTTTGCCAATCACACACGCTTACAACAAGTGAAGCGAAATGGAGATATGAAGATTGAGGGTGAAATCACACAATACCAGCAACGTAATAAGAGTGTTTCAAGCGAAGGATATTCTGCACAAACAGAACTTTCCATCACCGTCAACGTGCGTTTCACAAACAATACTAACCATAGCGAAGACTTTGAGCGACAGTTCACAGCCACAGCAAGCTATGAAACAGTACGTAGTCTGAACTCTGTACAGGAGGAACTCGTCACACAGATGGTGAAAGATCTTACTGACCAAATATTTAATGCAACCGTAGCTAATTGGTAAATACAATTCATTTGCACTATCATTCTTACCATTCCCCCTCATAAACGCTTCAACACATGGATATAGCCAATCTGATTAATCACCCAGAAAATCTGAACAAGGAGACCTTATATGATCTCCGAAGTCTGCTTGCGCTTTATCCTTATTACCAACCAGCACGTATCCTACTATTACAGAATCTCTTCCTACTCCACGACCCGACCTTCGATGACGAGTTGAGACGTGCTGCTGTTTATATCTCTGATCGTCACATACTATTTAAGCTTGTAGAAGAAGCTCACTATCGGTTGATTCCACAACAGAAACAAGTAAAAAAGCAATCAGAGACTTCTACTGCTACACAGACAGCCAAAGAGGAACAGGATCGTACGACCTCACTGATAGACAATTTCCTGGAACAAATCCCAGAGGAGGCCGAAAGAGAACAAGAGACAGCTGGTGTACGTAAACCAACACCTGCCGATGCAACTGTAGACTACGTTGCTTATTTACTGGAAAGTGAGAGTAAACAGAAAGAAGAGGTCACCCCGCAGCTTAGAGGCCAAGAACTTATCGACGACTTCATCTTCAACGAAGGAGGTAAGATAACCTTACAAGAGGAAACAGAATACGAACCAGAAGAAAACAATCATAACGAAGCAGCCGAAAACGAAGATACTGGCTACTTCACCGAGACCTTAGCAAGAATATATATAAAACAAGGTAGATATTCCAAAGCATTGGAAATTATTAAGCGATTAAATTTGGTATATCCGAAAAAAAATCGTTACTTTGCAGACCAAATACGGTTTTTAGAGAAATTGATAATAAATAACAATAAAAAATAAGACAAGAAAAATGTACACGTTATTAGTAATCCTTATCGTGATTGCAGCACTTTTGATGATTGGTGTCGTACTGATTCAAGAGTCAAAGGGCGGTGGTCTTTCTTCAAATTTCTCATCTTCTAATGCCATCATGGGCGTTCGCAAGACTACGGATTTCATCGAGAAGACTACATGGGGTTTAGCTATTGCTATGGTAGTTATCAGTGTTGCCAGTGCATACGTGGCTCCAAGAGCAAGCACTGATGAGAGCGTAATAGAGAAAGCTGCAACGCAGGACAATACAACTAATCCTAATAACCTGCCTAACTTCGGCGCAAGCCAGCAGAAGCAGGCCGCACCAGCTGCTCAAGCTCCTGCTGCACCAGCTCAGGCACCAGCATCTCCAGCTAAATAAAAAGAAATAACAAAAAAGTACGGGAAATATTTGGTCGTTCCAAATAAAACCCGTACCTTTGCACTCGCTAAGAAGAAATAGCCAACATGGTGGATGTAGTTCAGTTGGTTAGAGCGTCAGATTGTGGTTCTGAATGTCGTGGGTTCGAATCCCACCACCCACCCTTCTAAAATTAAGTGGAAATCCAATAAACAAAAGGGTTTCCACTTTTCTTTTTGTATAGACACCATACTACTGAACTTTACAAGTAGGGTTTGAGTTCTACAAGTGGAATGAAAATATTAACTAATTATTGACTGAAATATGGCAACGTTTAAGGCAATGATAAAAAAGGGGAATAAAAAAGCCGATGGCACGTGGAATGTTGTTATTCGCTTTACGCATAAGACAAAAGTGCGCTTTATTCCTACTACAATATATATCACCAAAAAGGATATAACGGCTTCATTCAAGATAAAAAACGCAAATATACTCGATAGGTGCAATGACATCATAAAAGAGTATAGGAATAGATTAAGTGAATTAAGTCTTGAATTTAACGATATAGACATTGACACTATTGTTTCCTATATCCGACAAAAGAAAGAAAACAATGGGGTATCATTCACCGCTTTTGCAGCAAAATGGATTGAGGAATCTACCACTAAGGGCATAAAGAACTATAAAACGGCTATAAACGCTTTGTGTTCCTTTATAGGGCGTGATAATATCCTCTGTGAGGAAATCAACGTTAAGACAATGAAAGCCTTTGAGAATGCATTAAAAGACCGTCCAAGAGCACAATCTCTATACCCTAATTGTATCAAAACTATATTCAACGCTGCAAAGGAGTATTATAATGATGAAGATAATGATATTATCCGTATTAAGCACTCCTTAGACAAGTATAAGCCTGTAGAGCAGAACATAGCTGAAAAACGAGCCTTAGACGTGGAAACAATACGGAGGATATTTGCCATACCCTATGACAACATCAGAGTTAAAGGAAAGTCCAGCCGCCATGATTTGGCATTAGATTGTTTCCGTCTTTCATTCTGTCTTATGGGAATGAACTCTGCTGACCTCTTTAATGCCACCGAAATCGATGGGAATACAATAGTATATGACCGCATGAAAACAAAGGATAGGCGGAGAGATAAGGCTGAAATACAAGTGAAAATAACTGATTATATCAAGCCGCTAATTGAGAAATACAAGGGTAAAGAACGAGTATTTAACTTCTATGAGAGGTTTACCACTATGGAGAGTTTCAACCGTGCGATAAATATCGGACTAAAGGAGATTGGTAAAGAACTCGGCATTGAACGTCTACAATTCTATGCTGCCAGGCACTCTATGGCAACGATTGCCGTAAATGATGTGAAAATAAGCAAGTATATTGTAAATGACATGCTAAACCACACTGACCAATCATTGAGGATAACGGAACTATACATAAAAAAGGACTTTAACACTATAAATGAAGCAAATGTAAAACTTTTAGATTATGTTCTAAAAGCATAACAACACACTGAACAACACACTGACCAACACACTGAATACCTTTGTAATTATCTTTAATATAGATTTTTACAAAGGTAAAAATTAAAAAGCAACACACTGAACAACACACTGACCAACACACTGAATTTACCAATTTGTGTAAATATAAAATACTTTGAAGCATAAAAATTCTCCTTAACGTTTTTTGTGATACAAAATTATTTGCTATATATTTGTAAGAAAACCACTAATGGAGCAAATAATAGAAACCATCAAAAGAATAGAAAAGGCACGTACCGCATTACGTCAAGCCATAGTAGATAATGAGATTGCCACATCTCCTAAACTGAAAGACTTAAATCTCATTCCGAAGATTTACAAGGTATTCGAGGAACTAAAGGGCAAAGAAATAAAGGTAAACGACCGCAAAGAATTTATCTTTGTCGTCATCTACCTTTACTCCCCTAACAAATTCTTTGGTGGAAAGATGCCGCAAGGTCTTAGACGTGCTATCACTAAAGCCACCAAAGTAACATGCGCAAGCGTTATATCAGCGACTTGCACGGAGTTAATGGTACTCTATACCACCTATTCGGACTTTCGTCAAGGCGTGGACGAATTAATCCAAAAAGTCAAGGATAAATTAGAGTAGTCCTTCTTTTTCGGACTTCTCTCTGACCGCATCATTGATGAACCTGTTTCTATTCTCTTGATTATCGAGAACAGAAACAAGTTCCTTATCTGCCTTATAGTAATAGGCCTTCCCTGTAAGAGGTGGGCGACCTGCACCCACTCTCTTACCGCCATGTGTGTATTTACTCATAAACACCAATTACATAAGAATTACCATTATATGTGTCGAATGTGTCTTCTGTTTTTAAGACGTCGCTATATACGCCGCTATTGTCGAGGTATATAAACTCACCGTCTTTGAGGTTAGCAATTCTATCTCTAATCTCGTTCATGTTTTCAATCCACTCGGATTTTTCTTGTTCGCTATCGAAATCCATACTTTCGATAGTTTCGTTAATATCAACATCTTCAAATTCTTGCTCATCACCCTTGAAGAATTTGGTGTAATTCTCATAGTGTGAAAGTACGTCAAATCCAGAACGAGGCGCATCATCATCTAATTGATAGTTTGATGCGCTGGTTTCTTTTTTGAATGCAGCTACTTTCAATTTATTCTCATCCGCAAAGTCGACAGCCTCACTGAAAGAATTAAAGCCTACTATTGCATCGTATTCGTGCAAACCATAGCTTGTGCCTACATTGATAGTTTCAAGGTTGTTTTGTTTCGCTAATTCTTTTAGATTTTTCATGCAAGTCGCCCGTCATGCCGATAGCGCAGCGTTTAAGACATTAATTACTTTACAATCTCATTATAAACACAATCTTCTGTATCGTTGTCAACGATGCTAACAGTGCCACCCTTATAATCTGCAAAATAGCTTTCTGTTGTACCATTGTACATCTTGATATAGTTAAGGCAGTATTCATAACTTTCGCTAAATCCTTTACGATTGCTATCGCAATCGTCATTAAATACAACGTCGAATTTCTTGTTAGAAGTGTTCATAATCTTTTATGTTTTAATTGTTTAACTTTGTTTCTTAATCACATTGCAAAGGTAAGTATATACTTTTTCAAATGCAAACATTTGTCTTTAATTTAACTTATTTTAGTATATACTTAATCAAGTGTTAAGATTAAGTTAAATATTGATTTAGTATATACTTAATCAAATAAAAGAATTACCTTTGCAACGTGATTAAGAAACAGAGTATAAAACTATTAAACTATAAAGATTATGAGTACAGTTAAGATATTCGAAGTTGGCAAAAGATATTATATGCGTTCAGCGTGTAATTATGAAGTCGTGTGGGTCTACACAGTGATAAGCAGAACGAAGAAGTTTATAACCTTGCAAGATGATAAAGGCAGGGTTAGAAGGCGTGGTGTGTACGTGTATCATAACGAAGAACACGCTAACCCACTGGGGACTTTCTCAATGGCGCCTGTACTTGCAGCAGGTAATATGGTAAGCGATGAAGTTATTAGTAATGATAATACTAAAGACGAAGTCGTCGAAGAAGAAGAATGTAATACATGTTTAATTATACCAATAAAATAAATTATGATGTCGTTAATAAATTCTTTGTACAACAAGTACGCAAAAGGTGAGATTACTATACGTGAAGTAGCTATTGAGCTACACAAATATGGGCGTTCTAATTTCATTGATGAAAAAGGGGCGTTAGAGTACATGAATAGCGAAGAAAATAGAATTTCAAAAATGAGATTATTATCAGAAAAGCAAAACAGAGAGATTGAGAGTAAATACCCATTAGGCTCTCAAGATGGCAAAAGAGGCGATGCAATATGCGTTGCAAAGTTCTTCTTAGGTAACTACACGTGGTACATCATAGAGGGGTCATATGAAGATGGCGATTTTATGATGTTTGGCGTTGTCGTAACAGACACAGGCGCAGAGTTTAGTTACATCTCATACAACGAGCTGCAAAGTATCAGAATGTATGGCTATATGTGTGTAGAGCGTGATAGATACTTTGACAAATGTAAGCTATCAGATATTAAAGATGATATGCTTCAAAAGTTTTTAAATCAATTAGATTAATTAATTTACAACCCGCCTATTGTTGCTTTAATGGGCGGATTATTTCTAAATATAATAATGTAAAATGTATCTTTGTTGATACATTAAAAAGAGAAAAGTCGTATGAAAGTATTAAATCTTATCATCAAACAAAAGTATTTCGATGCTATCCTTGCAGGTCGTAAAGTACAAGAGTTCAGAGAGGTTCGTCCAACCACTATCAAAAAGCTATTGCAGCTTGATAAAGATGGTTACGAAATCGAAGATGCTGACGGCAATGCGCAGCCTATCAAGTATGACGCTATTCAGTTCTATGTTGGTTACAATAAAGATAGAGATAATGCACTTGTAGAAGTCGTTGGTGCTCATTGTGAGATATTCGTAGATGAGAATAACGAGCCTATCACTTACGAGCATGGCAGGGACAAAGACGGCAATCCACTTGTATGGGTAGCAGAACAAGTAGTGTTTGATTTGGGTAAAGTACTTTCGCACAATATTAGAGACAAGTCGAAGAAAGTATAATCAATCAAAATGAAAGATTATGGCAAGAAAAAATCCGCAAACAGTGAAAGGTCGTATCGCTGGCGCAACTAATTCTTATTTAGGTAATAAAACGAACCACTCGCTTGAACCTGGTAACAAGTTAGCAAGTCACAATACGGTTTATAGGCAGCTTCGTAAGAGCTTTGGAATGAACGCAGGGTAATGAACGCAGGGTAATGAACAAATTACAAGAGGCACATAACGTAATATGCAGGGTGGCTGAGAAGCAGTCATCTTGCATTGTTATGTGTTCACTTGGCAAGGACTCACTCGTAACATTGGATTTAGTCTATCCACACTTTGAAAGAGTTGTATGTGTATTTATGTACTTTATTAAGGACTTGGACCACATCAACGGCTGGATAAGGTGGGTAAAGAAGAAATATCCAAAGGTCGAGTTTATAGAAGTCCCTCATTGGAATTTAACGTATATTCTTCGTGGCGGTCTATATTGCGTTCCTAATCCAAAAGTAAAGCTGCTGAAACTCGCTGACGTGATTAAGGCAGTGAGGTTAAAGACGGGCATTTACTATACGTTCTTAGGGATGAAGAAAGCTGACGGTATGAACCGAAATCTTATGCTTAAAGGCTATGAAGCCAACGAGTATGAGAATAACGGCTTAGTATATCCGCTTGCATCGTGGACACAAAAAGACGTTAAAGCCTATATGCGCATGAAGCGTTTGCCGCAACCCGTTTTGTATGGGAACAAAGCAAGTAACGGATTAGGATTTAACATAGACTGCTTTACGTGGCTTAATGAACACTATCCGCAGGACTTGCAGAAGATATATGCAGTGTTTCCAATGAGTGAGAGAATTTTATTTGAACAGAATTATAAACAGGATAACAAAGAATAATTATAGCAAGAAGAAAATCCGTAAATGACATAATGAATCAAGCAAATTCCATCATGAGCCGTAGCCGTGGAAATAGTTCAAGAATCGACAAGGTCAGAAACACCTCATTCCGCTATTATGACAACATAAGGAAGTCACAAGGAAAATGGAATTATAATGATGATAGTTCATATAACAAAAAATATCCTCGTTCTACCTATATGGGAACGAAAGCAAAAGGCACAGTAGCATGATAACAACCAAAAAATTAGAACTATGGCAAGAAAGTCATTGAATGATTTAGCCTCGCAACTAATGAGGATACAACGTTTAGGCAGTAGCGCACGAATAAACAAAGCGAATGCCGTATTTAAGCGATACTCACAAAATATAAAAAAGAGTGGGAAAACAAATATTGCGGTTAACGGAGAAATCCATTATCAACCATTTAAAAAAAATTCCCGTTCCACCTATATGGGATTGAATAACGGATAACAATAAACAGAGACAAGTCAGATGGATAACAAATACTTCACATCAGAGAGCGTGGAACTCCTACGCTCTCAAATAAAACTTCACGAGCAGAACCCTCGTACAATTCCCGAAGAGAACCGCAAGGCTCTCAAACGTGGTATAAAGAAATTCGGTATGGTCGGAGGCATCGTGGTGAACAAGCGGACAGGATATACACTTGTAAGCGGACATCAACGGCTTTCGGTCATGGACGAACTCCAAAAGTACAATACTCAAACAAAGGATAACGACTACCCTATCCGAGTGGACTTGATAGACGTTGAGGAGAAAGAAGAAAAAGAGCTTCTTATACTTCTCAACAACCCATCAGCACAGGGCGAGTGGAACTACGATACACTCCGTGAGCTTATCCCTGACATCGACTACAAAGACGCAGGACTAACAGAACAAGACCTCGATATTATCGGTGTAGATTTCAACTTTCAGACAGAAGAAGAAAACAACATCGCTGATGAACTCGAAACGCTCATGGAACCCGTCAGAGAGGAACGTCAAGCAGAAGTAGCACAAAAGCAAGCAGAAAGAGCGGAGAAAGTTGCTCATATGAAGCAAGTAAAAGAAGAAGTGAAACAAGCTGCTACAAAGGCAGCCGCAAATATGGACGCTTATCTTATGTTATCATTCGACAATTGGGATGCAAAAGCAGAGTTTTGTGAGAAATTCGGGTTTAACCCCGATGAGAAGTTCCTCAAAGGTGAAGTATTCTCTGAAAAGATAGAAACCCTTTTAACTGAATAGTTATGGCAAAACCAAAACACGACTACGATAGTGAAGATTTCTACAAGCGCATAGAAGGTCTTGCAATGAACGGATACACGGATGAGGAGATAGCAAACGAGCTTAATCTATGCAGAGAGGTATTCACTTGCATGAAAAATGGCAACTATGAGAATTGGACGGATGAAGAAAACAAAAGACGTGGAGATCGTATAAATAACGTCTTAGCACATGGACGGACAAGGATAGTAGCTTTACTTCGTGGTACATACATCAAGGGTGCGATTGGTGGAAAGAAGACCAAATCAAGGATAGTTAAGTTCGTACAAGATAAATGCGAGTGTATGGGGGCAGATAAGAAATGCCCCTATTGCGGTGGTACTGGATGGGTGACGCTGACGGATAAAGCAGTGGTGCAAGAGTCCGAGATGGAACTACCTCCTAACATGCAAGCTATTGCTACCCTACTCTATCACCACGACCCTACATGGCGCAAGATGGAGAAAAAACAAGACGATGAAGATGCTTTGTACTCCGAGAATGGTATCGATATTGATAAGTGGATGACCGATAACACAAATGAATAGGATAAACCCTCAACAGATATATGCTCCGTTATACCATAACAAGGATAAGTTTATCATTCTTGTTACAGGGGGTAGAGGAAGTGGAAAGAGTTTCAATGTTTCCACTTTCATTGAGCGTCTGTTGTTTGAGGTGAAACACCCTACTCCTGCAAAGAGGATAGTCCACCAGATACTATATACTCGTTACACAATGGTGTCTGCTGGAATGTCCGTTATCCCCGAGTTTATGGAGAAGGTGGAACTTGATGGAAACTCGAAATGGTACACGCACACTAAAACAGATGTAAAGAACCTCCGCAGCGGTGGTGCAGTCATGTTTAGAGGTATTAAGACATCAAGCGGAAATCAAACGGCAAAGTTGAAATCTATTCACGGCGTTACCACCTTTGTTGTCGATGAAGCAGAAGAGTGGGTTTCGGAGAAAGAGTTTGAAACAATTATGCTCTCAATCCGTCAGAAAGGAATACAGAACCGCATTATCATCATTATGAACCCTACTGACAACAACCATTGGGTTTACAAGCGTTTTATTGAGAACACACATAAGGAGGTGATGTATGATGGTGTGCCTGTTCAGATAAGCACCCACCCGAATGTATTGCATATTCATACAACCTACTTGGATAACTTAGAGAACCTTTCCCCCGAGTTCATTAAGGAGGTTGAGGACATGAAAGCTAACAACCCCGAGAAGTACGCTCATACCGTCATGGGTAGATGGGCAGATGTTGCAGAAGGTGCAGTGTTTAAGAAAATCGGAGTTGTTAAGGAGTTCCCGAAGTGGTGCAAAAAGGTTGCTATCGGTGATGACTTTGGATTTACCCACGACCCGAGTGCAGGAATATTATGTGGTATCATTGATAATGACTTATATCTTGATGAGCTTTTCTACCGCACGGGTATGTTGTCATCTGATATAGTAAAGGAACTCAAGCGATATGGCAGCTTAAAGGTATTCTCCGAGAGCGCAGACCCTCGATTGATACAAGAGATACATAACGCAGGTATAAAGATTTACCCCGTAGATAAGAGTGGCAACTCTATCATTGCAGGAATAGATAAGATGCTGTCCTTTGACCATATCTTTGTTACAGAGCGGTCATATAACCTCCGTACAGAGTTCAGAAAGTATGTATGGGATACGGATAAGGACGGCAACTATATCAACCAACCAATAGACAAGTATAACCACGGCATAGATGCGGTTCGCTATTATGTCCTTGGTCAGCTGTTAGGAAAGATATTAAAACCAAAGGGCGACATGGCTGCAGCTTTTGCCCGATAAACAGGATAACAATATGGTAAAGACATTAGATGACATCCTCGCACTTGAGGACATTGATAAGAAGATTAGCTACCTTAAGAAAGGCAGGCGCAATCCTCTCCCCGACACATCAGCAAATCTTGCTGATTGGGACATGAAGAAACACGACATCATGAACCCAGAACTTTACAAGAAGATTAAAGTCCTTGTAAAGATGGCAGAGGATAAGTTTGACCCCGAGAACGGAAAGACAATACACATACCTGCGCAATATGATATGAAAGAGCCTAACCGCATTGCAATTCCTATTGAGCAGGATATAGTAAACATTCATACCGCCTTTTGTGTAGGTACGGAACCCACGCTTGACTGTACCCCAGAAGACGATGGAGAGAAGAACGTGTTTGAAACTGTCAAGCAGGTATTCAAGAAGAATAAACTAAAATTTCAAAACCGCAAGTTGGTCCGTTCGTGGCTATCAGAGCAGGAAGTAGCGGAGTATTGGTACGTCGTCAAAGATGATGGTTTTTGGGCACAGCTAAAGCGCAAATTTGTGTCCCTTTTTGGAAAGAAAGTACCCGAATACCAGTTAAGGTCGCAAATATGGTCGCCTTTCCGTGGAGATACATTATATCCTTTCTTTGACGATAACGGCAACATGATAGCTTTCTCCCGTGAATACAAGAAGAAAGACTTAGACGGCAACGAGCACACCGCATTTATGACTATTACCGCAGATAAGGTGTATCAGTGGGAACTTGATAAGATATGGTCAGAGAATGTAGAACGTACATTTGCACATCAGTTTCAGAAACTCCCCGTCATGTATGCCTTTCGTCCCGAGCCGTTATGCGCAAAGGTTAAGCAGTTACGTATTCGATTGGAAAAATGTTTGAGTGGCTATGCTGATTGTATAGATAATCACTTCTTCCCTCTCCTTATGCTCTTTGGAGAGTTGCAACCCGACAATTTGAGCGGTGATGCACGTAACAGAATGATGCAATTAACGGGAGATGGTGCAAATGCGCAATACCTCACATGGAATCAATCATCCGACCCTATCAAAGTAGAGATAGAAACATACTTTAATCAGATTTACGGACTAACAAATACGCCTCGTATATCATTCGACCAACTCAAAGGTACTGGCAATGCTCTTAGTGGTACGGCTTTCCGATATGTCTTCATGGCAGCTCATATGGCAGTGCAGAACCATGCGGAGGAATTAGGAGAGTTTTTCCAACGAAGAGTTAATTTCCTCACATCTGCTATTGGTACGCTGAACACATCACTTGAAGCCGCAAGTAAGACGGTGAACATTGAAACAGAGATTGTTCCTTTCATGATTGATAGCGAAAGAGATAAGGTTGAAACCGCAGCAGCTGCTGTCAGTGGTGGCGTGTGGTCAATGGAACATGGTGTAAGTTTCTGTTCTAATTATGGCGAATTACAAGACGAACTGCAACAAATCAAAGAAGAAAAAAAGGAGAATCAACCAACAACACAAACGCAAGAATAAATTCTTTATATAACTGTTTATGTATTATTTCAGCCGTCTGTACGTGAGTATAGGCGGCTTTTTCTTACAATCGCTTTATTGTCATTTCTGAGCCACTGAAAAACGCAAATCCCCTTTTTATAATGTGTAAATTTGAAAAGATTTATTCAAGTTAACACTTTATAAAGTATGAACATTTACGAACAAATTTTGGCAGGACTTAAAACCAAATTCCAAGGGGTTGAGGATGCCACCCTTCAGCGAATCGCAAGCAAGAAAGCTGAAGGAGTAACGGACGAGAGTAAGGTAAACTCTATCGTTGAGGGTATCTCCTTTCAAGACGTACTAACAAGCTATGGCGACTATCGGGCTGATGGTGCGCAGAAAACCGCAGTTTCAAACTACGAGAAGAAGCACAACATCAAGGACGGAAAGCCAATCGAGGAACCAAAGCCACAAGACCCACTTCCAACACCAACTCCACAATCAAATCCAACGGAACAAGTGCCAGCGTGGGCGCAAAGTCTTATTGACTCTAACAAGACATTGAGCGAGAAGTTAGCTGCAATGGACGCAAAGACAAAGGCGGACGAACGCAACCAACAGATTGCAGCAGTGGCAAAGTCATTCGGTATCCCTGAATATGTCTATAAAGGAAAGCAAATCGCTGATGATGTAGACCTTAATCAGTACTTCACCGATGTGAAGCAGGAGATGCAGAATGGTGGATTCCAGTTCGCAAAGTCTCCCGAAGATGGGAACCACGAACACAAAGACGATATGGATAGTCTTTTGGATGGCGTCAATAAGCGAACCGAGGCTATCAAAACAGAAAACGAAAAAAAGTAAATCATTATGGCAGCAGGAATTAAGTTTGAATCCACGCCTCCTATCGAAAGGGAGGTTTGTGACGAGAAATCTCTATATCGCCTCACAGATGGTGGTATGGACTTAGACATGAGTAATCTCCCTAATAAGGGATGGTTGCCCGAACTTACGCCTATCTATCGTGATAAGGTAGAGCGCAAGGCGGTAGTGTGCATTCGTGTCAAGGTAGTAGAAAAAGCTACCACGGGAACGACTACCATCAAGATTGCTAAATGTCCTTTTGCGGACTTCATCAATGTGGGCACGTTACTCTCTGACGGAACAAATGTCATCACTGTAAAGTCGGTGGACACTTCCAACGAGGATTACGACACAATTACCACCAAAGAAGCGACAAAGGCTAATTTGGAAGTTGGTAAGGTACTTCCCGAGGCAAAGAGTGCATCTGACGCTAAGGCTAAGAATGTAGCTAACTTCGCTTCATTCGGTTGGCGCAACTTGGCAAAAGAGAATACCGTTGCATTGGTTGGTCGTGCATTTTCAATCGTTGAGGACAACCTTTACATTCCTTTCACAGAGGAAGATAAGGCGGCTCTCACAGGACGTTTCATGTTTATCTAAAAAAGGAGGAATATATGTTATTAACAATAGATTCATTACTGAATAGCCCTAAGTTCCTCAAAGCGGTGATAGACCGTTCTATTGTTACTATGGGCGAACTTGACAAGGTATTTTGGAAAGACTACCTTGTTTATGAGAGAACTAATCCCGATGGTTCTTTCAAGACTTATATGGGTACACAGGTTGGTGTCATCGCAGGTACAGTTATTGACAGATATGCAGGGAAGCCTGTCAGAAAACGTCATGCTCTCACACGTGGTTTTGGTGAGGTGGCTTGCTTAGGCGACGCTTACCAAATGGACAATACTCGTCTTGAACGTCTTACATGGCTTATAGAGGAGTATAACACATTGACCATTCAGTCAAGCAACACCGATGCCACCTCTGCTAAGATGGACGAGATTGTGAACTTTCTGGTTGATGACGTACGTCAATGTATGCTTGCTCCTATGAAACGTCTTGATATTATGTTGGGCGATTTACGTTTCAATGGTTCTACCAAGGTAAATGGGAAGGAGAATAAGCAGGGCGTATCAGTAGATACAGTTAAATTGCCTATCTATACAAAGGCAGCCACTTCTGCCGACAAGGATAATATCCTTTCTTGGCTTGAAACCGAGTTCGTGGACAAAGTGCGTTCAAAGGGTATGCTTTTCGCAACAGCCGAGATGAATCGCCATACATTTAATAATCGTATTGCTTCGTCTAAGGAGTTCCAAAGCAAGTTTACGATGAAGTTTGGTGATATGGAGTTCAATACAGGTGGTATCGTTACTCCCGATATGGTAAACCGCCTTATCGAATCAGTAGGCATGCCGTGGCGAATCCGTATCAAGGATGAGTATATCCAAATATCAGAGAATGAAATGGTAAATGCCGTCCCAGATGACAAGATTTCGTTCTTGCCTATGATGGCGGATAATACCAAACTCGGCTTTATGCGTTGGAAGAAGCCTTACGAAATGACCGACAAGGTTAATGATGGTCGTGCCTATCAAGAGATTGAAGATGGCAGGGGTTTTATCTCATCTAAACGAACTGACGAGGGACGTTTTATGGAGTATGGTTTCGAGGCTATCCCCGACATCAATATTCCAAACAAGATGGCTATCGCAGACCTTTCCAAATTAGGCTAATGAGCATCAAGGAATACATATCAAGCAAGTTTCAGTCCTTCGGCATACAAGTGTCGGAGGCAGACTTGTTGGATATGTCTCTCAATGCACGCGTGAATATAGAGGACGATGTTGATGCAGATGTAATTGATAATATCTCTGTTGCTATTGCCCGATTTATTCCCTCTCTTTTGCTTCGTCCTACATCTATCAATGAGAGCGGTTTCTCTATGTCATGGAACACTCAAGGCGTAAAGGACTATTACTCTCTCCTTTGTAAGAAGTACGGATTGAATGACGAACTCAACGATAATAAACCGAAGATACGTATCTTATGATATTTGCACCCCACATATTGCAGGTTAAAAGGGTAACACCACTCCAAGAGGACGAATACGGGCACCCAATCCCTAACACGGGAGGTGAAGAGTGGGTAACACTCTGTAAGTGCCGTTGTGATGACAACACCACAAAAGAGTTTAACTCTCCTAATGGTGAGGTGTACAGACCTAACTACCACGTAGTATGTGAGATGAATGTGGACATAAAAGCAGGTACTGAGGTTAGATGTCTTGAAGGAGAAAGCGTACGAGGAGAAGGCAAGGTTTACATTGTAAAGAACGCTAACTATTTCAATAACTCTGAATTATGGTTATAGATAGTGATTTCTCCGATGTAGACCAGTTCTTTGATAATTTAGAGTGGGAGGTTCAGAAAGGTATGATAGACGTGGGCGATGCTGCCGTAAAGGACGCAGAAGAAAGCGGAACATACCAAGACCATACTCTCACTTTGAGAACGTCCAACACCTATGATGTAGACAAAGATGGATTAACATTAGAGAACACCGCTCCTTACGCATCCTACGTCGAGGCAAAGGGATTTGTAGTATTGAGTGACCCTGCATTGAGAGCAGAGAAGAAACTAAAAGAAATGTTTGAATGATAGTAACTACCGACATAGCAGATATTCTCTACCGAGATTGCAAGGCGTTTGGGATAGGGATAGTTCCTTTCGGCAAAACCATTAATGGGGAGTTGAAAGATGAACGCATTACTATCCACGTGAAAGGACAGACACCGAGCAAGTATTGGGAGAAGTGCTTTTGTGACGTCAATCTGTGTGTTCCCGATTTAGGGGTGAACATTGCCAACACACTCCGATTAAAGGAATTAGAGCGAAAGGCAAAAGAACTATTCAAAAGCGTAACGGGCGAGTTTGACGGGACAAGGTATAACTATGAGATAGACACTATCCACATTGAAGCGGACACTGCTTTGAAGTGCCATTTTGTTAATTGTAGAATATTGTTTAACGCATTAAACGTAACGTAAATATGGGAAAAATTTCAGCTGTCGGCATTAAGAAGATTTTTTATGCTGACATTTCCGCAATCAAGAATGACCTTACCGCAGCAAGTGCAAGTACAATCATCAAGGCTGCCAAGACGGCTAAGAATGAGGTAATGAACGTGCATGGTGAAACATGGAACATTGAAGAGAGCGAGGCTTCTGTTACTCCATACAAGAACCAACTCACGGGTCAAGCATACCGCTATGACACCACTCAAGGAGAGATTACCCCTCAGTTTTCAATCGGTCAGTATGACTACGCTGCCAAAGCAGCTCTTATGGGCGGTGAGGTCATCAAGAAGGGCGGTGCAGGCACTGACAAAGATGACATCGTTGGTTGGAAGCGAGCTACTGACAAGGTTGTCATCAAGAAGGCTCTGTTCTGTCTAACTGAGGACGATGTATGGTTCATCTTCCCTAACTGCCAGATTGTAGCACGTGAGGCGAATACCGATAAGGCTATCGCTATTGCAGTCAAGGGTCTTGTTCAGGCTCCTACTGCTGATGGCGTGTCACCAGAGTATAACTTTGACGAGTCAGAGGTTAAGGCTTTGGCATAGGGTAAGGATTCAGGATAACATCGGGGTGGAACGTGGCGAAAAGACCACCTCCACCCTTTTTTATTTTCATTATGAGTAAAGCAAGTAAATTAGTATCAGATGCAATCTTAGGCAATGATTATGCGATTGTCTATGTGAATAATCAAGCATACGCTATTCAGCCTCCTACTATTAAGCGGTTGGCAGGTGCTATATCGTGTATCAGTGACATAAACCTGTCAGAGGGTAGCTCAGTAAAAGAGATGCTCCTATCGGCAAAGGATAGTGAAGCCTACGCAAAGGCTCTTTCATGGCTTATGGCAGGCGATTTATCCAAGACAAAGGAATTATGCAATGGAACACTTGAGGAGGTCGTAGATGCGCTTGCAGCAGGTTTTGACCTTATTGGCATTGCCCCTTTCTTGAAAGCTGTCAGTTTGACGAAGAACGCAAGCCTGCTGGCAGCAACACCGAAGTAGTCGGGAACAAGACCCTTTTGGGGCAAATAGCGTCATTCATGGATAGCTTGCATCTGACGTATGACGAAGTAGTTAATCAAATTCCTTATCGCAATCTCATTATCATGCAAAAGGATAAACAGCACGAGGCTTTCGGTGATGTGGTGAAGAAAATCAGCGGTAAGGAACTCGCAAACAGAAGAAGAAAGTAGATATGGCAGAATTGAAATTCCGTGTACAAGCAGACTATGAGAAGGTCCAGCGGTTACGAGATGAGATAACGAAGTTAAAGCAGGAGATTAAAGGTGTAGACGCTATTCAAGACCCTACATCCTTTAATAAACTGAATAGTAAATTACAACAGACCTCTAAGGAATTAGGGAATGTCACTGGGAAGATTGCCGAAGCATCTGCTGCAATGGAAACAGATTTTAAGCAGAAGATATTTGCAGCTTCGCAGGGTGTCAATGACTTTACCGAGAAGATTATTGCACAGAAAGGAGTAGTTAGGGACGTTGCCGCTGATGTTAAGCAGTTGGGCGATGCTTATCGTGAGTCTGTTAAGTCGTCTCCTTTGACATCTGATGCCAAACTTGCAGAGTGGAAAGCAGCCAAAAAGGCTCTTGATGAAGAAAAGGCTTCTTTATTTGCGCTCACGCAAGAGCAGGCAACGGCAAGGCTATCAGTAAAGAAGCTCCGTGATGAGTATGAGGCTTTCAGAGAAGAAGGTGGAGGAACAGCGGAGACAATGGGACTTCTCACTGATAAGATGAAAGAAATGGGGGCTATGCTCGTTGGCGGCATGGGACTGAAAGAACTTGCAAGTAAGGTTATATCCGTCCGTGCAGAGTTCGAGAGCATGGAAACATCCCTTAAAGTCCTATTGGGAGGTAATGAGGAGCGTCTAAACAATATCATGGGAAAAATTAAGGAATATGCCCTTGCTTCTCCGCTGAACACAAAGGATATGGTCGGTGCGGTACAGATGATGACATCCTTTGGTATCGAGGCTGAGAAATCTATCGACTACCTAAAGGCGATAGGCGATATCTCCATGGGTGACTCTGGTAAATTCAACTCCCTTGCACTTGCTTTCTCACAGATGAGTAGTGCAGGAAAGTTGATGGGACAGGACCTTATGCAAATGGTCAATCAAGGGTTCAATCCATTGGAGGAGATTTCACGCAAAACGGGTAAATCTATCGGTGAACTCAAAAACGAGATGTCAAAGGGTGCTATCACTTCAAAAATGGTGCAGGATGCGTTTATCTCTGCCACAAGTGCAGGTGGTAAGTTCTATGGTATGGCATCAGAGGGCGCAAAAACTCTCAATGGACAGATTTCAATGCTCCAAGAGTCCTTTGATAATATGTTCAATGAGATAGGCTCTAAGGGTGAGGGAGTTGTTATGAGTGCCGTGCAGGCTGCAACGTACCTTGTCGAGAACTACGAGCAGGTAGGAAAGGTATTAGAGGGGTTGATTATTACGTATGGTATATACAGAACGGGACTTGCTTTAAATATGGTGCTTGAGAAAGCAATGGCGGCAAATATGACTATTACAGGATATGTTATTGATGCGCTTAAAGCAAAATGGGCGGAACTTAACGCAACGGCACTCTTAAATCCTTATGTCGCAGCAGCAGCGGCTTTAGCCGCATTTGGCATGGCTCTATATGAAGTTTCCAAGCAAGCTGATACGGCATCTGCGGCTAATAATAGATTAGAAGAAGCAAATAATAATGTTTCAAAAACAGCAGAAGCGGAAATAAGTAAACTAAATGACCTTCGTGCAGAACTTGAACAAAGTGAGAAAGGGACAAAGTCATGGAAAGATGCAAAAGATGCTATTATCTCCCAGTATGGGCAGTATGATAGTAAACTTGCTGCCGAAATTGACCGCACTGGTACTTTGACATCAAGCTACAATAGACTTACAGAGGCTATTCGCAAAAGTGTAGCAGCACGTCAGCTAAAGCAATTCTATGATAGCAACATGCAAGCAACACAAGATGACATACAGAAGAGGAGGGCAACTCTATATAAGGGTCTTGTAGATGTTTATGGGCAGGGATACGCTAACGAACTGATGAAGTCTGTAAACGAGTATGTTTCTACTGGAAAGGGATTGGACAAAGAAGTTGTTTATAAGGGAAAGAAAACAACTGTCAGAAACCTTACCAATAACATTCATGGCGCATTATTTTCTTTAGGTGGAGGTGCTGAAATTAAGCAGATGAGAGAATTGCAAGTCAATGGAGACAAAGCAGTAAACGACTTTGCTGACATGAATGGTATTTCTAAGAAAACAAGAAATGAAATCATTTTCGGTATCAAAGACCCCGAAAATGATAGCAAAGGTAATAGCGATGTCAAATACACTAAAGCCTTAAAGGATGCACGCAATGAGGCTATAAAGAAGCGTAAAAAATTAGAGCGTGCAAAAAAACAAGGTACACAAGGCGAGTTTCTTAAAGCGCAAGAAGAATATAAGGCGGCAAACGAGGCGTATTCAAAACTATCGGGCAGCACGTTGGAAAACGAAGATAAATCATCTGCTAAAAGTGCAAAAAGTGCCGAAAGTGCAGCCAAAAAGGCACAGAAAGCACGTGAAACAGCAGCAAAAGCCGCAGAGAAAGCAGCCGAGCAACAGAACGAAGCCAACGAGAAAGCCTTTGAGATTGAAACAAAAGCGAAACTTGAGAATAGGCGAAAAGCGGAGGATTTGGCAAACGAAACCGAGCAGGCAGAGATAAACATCCTCAAAGACGGCAACGAGAAGAAACTCCGACAGATAGAACTCAACCGCAAGAAAGAGCAAGAGGCTATCGACAGAGCATTTGAGGACATCAAGCAGCAACGTATCGAGCAAGCTAAGCAAAAGTGGGAGGCAAACCCGAATAATAAGGGCAAAAACTTCTACAACAGCTCCGAGTACGCTTATGCTTCCTCTAACGACCGATACACAAAGGAAGAATACAAGAATTATGATGCAAAAACAAAGGCAGCATGGCATAAGTATGATGAGGAAATTGCTAAAATCAAAGATGCAGAGATAGCATACGAGGACAGTCTTATCAAAGCCAATGAGTCTTATTTTGACAAGAAAACAGACCTTGTAAAGAAGTACTCCAAAGAGGTTTCTGACATCTATAAGGCTATTTCAGAAGCTGAGAAACGTGGCGATGGAGAAAGAGTTAACGCCTTATATCGCACGCTGACAGAAGCGAGGGCAAACTACGGCAAGGAACAGATGACACTTGCTTTTGAACAGCTAAAGAAAGACCCTAACTATGTAGCGGCTTTTGACGACCTCAAAGGGGCATCAACGGACACACTAAATAGCCTTATTGGTAGGTTCAGTGAGGTTAAACAAGCAGCAGGAGAGGCACTCAACCCCGAAGGAGTAAAGACATACTTCGATGCTATCAACGGAATGATTGATGAGCTTATCAGTCGTGACCCTATCGGCATGATAAAGAAACTCACCGATGAGCTTATAAAGCAGCAGGACGAGTTAAAAGCAGCTGAGAATAGACGAGATAGAGTAAAAGGCGGAGAGAAGATTGTCAAGAGCATAGGCTACAATAAAGACCTTAAAAAGTGGGTGTCTGAATATTGGGAATTAGCAGATGCAGAGGCGGACGTTGCTGCAAAAGGTCAGCAGGTAGCACAGACTACCCATAAGATAGAGAATGCACACAAGACCCTCACGAAGTCTATACAAGGCGTAGCTGATAAGATGGGCGAGTTAGGCGGTAAGATAGGAGGACAGACGGGAGAGATTTTCTCTCTCTTTGGCTCTGTAATGACCTATTATCAAACTATCTCTGATGGCGTCACCGCTGTTGGGAAAGCTGGCTCAAGTGCAATGAAATCTATCGAGTCAGCAAGTGCTATCCTTGCAATCATTAGCGCCGCCATTCAGCTGATGCAGATGTTAAGCAGCGTTCTTCCTAATCAAGATGACTTATACGAGAAAGCAGCAAAGAAACAAGCGGAGATAAACAAACTCCGTGACTCTGTGAATGATTATCGTCTTGCGGTGATGAAAGCACGCCACGAGGAAAGTAATTGGTTCTCTGACAGTGGTCTGAAAGGTTTGCAAGATGCTTATGAGGAACATGGGCAAGTAGCTGAGTCTTATTATAAGAAACTCAATGAGGCGCAAGAGCGATATATCGATAAGTCTTCTGGTCTTAGAAAGGCTATGGTGCCTATCGTAGCAGGTATTACCGCCATTGCGGCTGTTGCGGCTGGTGTATTTACAGCAGGAACAGGAACAGCAGCTATCGGCGCTTTAGGGTCGGCTGTCATTGGTGCGTTGACTACTACGGCAGTAACGGCAACAGTAGCTACCGCAGCAGGTGTGGCAGTGGCAGGTCTTGCTGGTGCTATCGTAGGAAAGGCTATCGATTCTGCTGTCAGTTCTATCACATATAAGAATGGGCAAGTTGCAGCGAAAGATAACCTCCGCATTCAGACACAGCATAAGTCTTTTTGGCGAGGTCAGAAAACAGCTGACCTCAAAGAATGGGTAAAAGAGAAGTACGGCAAAGACCTATTCGGAGAAGATGGCATGATTGATAAGGAACTCGCTAACGAGGTCTTAAAGAACTACGGACATAAGCTACAAGGCGAGACAAAGGAAACATTGGAGAAACTCGTTGAACTTAGAGAGAAATACGATGAGTTCAATAAGTCTATCCATGAATACGTATCTAAGATGTACTCTCCTTTGGTGTCTGATATGACAGATGCCGTATGGGCATGGCTCAAAGACGGCAAAGATGCTCTTTCTGAGTTCAAGAACTCGGCTTCAAAGACCTTTGCGGATATTTCAAAGGATATGGTTAAACAGCTCCTTTTGAAGAATGTCTTTAGCCAGTATGAGGATAAGCTGTCTAACTTATACAAGGCTTATGCGATGAAGGCTATTAACGAGAACGAACTCGGTTCGGCATCTGCTCAACTCGCTGGCGAGATAGTGGATGGCATGAATAACTATCTCCCAGTGGCACAAAGTCTGTTAAAGCAGCTACAAGAGGGATTTGCGGCAAAGGGTATTGACATCACAAAGGAGGGTGACAGCTCGCAGACTGCAACCGCTAACGGAGTAACATCTATCACCTTTGAGCAGGCAAGTAATATCATTGCACTCACCACAGCAGGGAATATCTCACGTGACCAAATTAAAGAAAGGCTATCTTTAATGAACGCCACTATGGACGATATTAGAGCGTTGATTTCTCAAATAGATTCATCTACTCCCGACTATGCCAATAGTAATCGTGCTATTATCAACAATAGTTATACACCGCAAATTCAAGTGTCATTCCCGAAAGAGGAACTGCAAAATATCAATGGGAAAATAGGAACAATTCTTGCAGTGGTTGACGAGATGCGCACACATGGGGCTGAAAGCCTTATGGAGCAAAAAGCATTATCAAGAGATACCGAAAAAATTGTAATGGGTAATAAAGAGATGCTTTCATGCGTTAATGACTTTAGAAGAGATTTCAATAAACAATATTAATTAAAGAAAGAGAATATGGAAACAATGAAATTAGTTTTTGGAGATGAGAGCGTTGATGTGGATTTTTCTTATATGTCTACAATTATCTTACAAAGTAGTAGGTCTGTTGTGCGCTTCAAAGGAGAAAAATGGAAAACGGATTATGTGGAAAGTGAGGTAACCGAGAATGGATTTGTATCTCGTTCCATTATATTCAAAAAGTGTTAGTTATGGTAGGAGATTTATTCATTAATGGTAAAGATGCTTACCAAGTTTGGGGTGTAACTATGGGCGATAAGTTCCTTGATGCTTTGGGAGAAAAGGCTGGTAAGAAAGACTACATCACCAATAATGATAGGACAAAGAATGGGGTTGAATATTGCGACTCTGTCCCTAAGACGAATGAGCGCACTGTAACACTTACATTTACCATTACAGGGAGTTCCCAAAGTGATTTTGTCGCAAAGAGAGATGCTTTCTATGAAGAGTTGGATAAAGGCAACATAGATATTACCATACCAAAAGATAGCGCAAAGGTTTATCATCTGAAATTCAAAGATAGCACAGGCGGCTATGCACAGAATACAGAAAGAACTTTTTGTAAATTAGGGGTAAAGTTCATAGAGCCAAACCCTACCAATAGAACATGATCACGAATATACGTATAAATGTAATTTTCTCATGTATTATTCTCAAAATAAAGCATTTAACATCATGATCAGGACATAAATAAAGGGTAGCTTAACGGCTACCCTCTTTTATTTGTGAAAAAATTATTTTTTTTGATAGTCCATTTTCGTGATATGTAAAAGTAATAATGTCCCCTCTAATATCTCCTACAACATCTTTTCCATTTATTTTTGTAGAAATCTTATTCCCCTTACGTGTATATTTACAAAACTCTAAGTTTTTCACTCCAAATGCACCTAAGCCGTCTTTCCCATCATCTACTGCTATGAGCATATCAACAAAGGATGTAAAGACAATCCTTGTTTTAGACGGGAAACCATTTATTATATCATTATTAACCCATCTGGTAATGACTATAACCTGTTCCATTTCGGGATTATCTTGATGTGATTCCTCAGACGAACACGCAGTAAATAACACCAATGGCAAAAATGCCAATGCAAAAATAATCTTTTTCATTTCATTAAAGTTTTTAGTTATACTTCGACAAAAGTATATAATATTCCCTAAATGTGCAAACTATTCTTTATTTTCTTTAATCTCCTGCACTATTTTTTCAAGTTCCTCAATCGAAGTGACCTTTTTTTAGTTCCCTTTATAGTCAATGATGTATTAGAGTAATCCTATTTCCCTGTCTGTCTTTTGGTGAGGTAAAAATGGTGGGTTTTGTCAAGGAAGACCACGTAAAAAGTATCACCTACCACATGACCAATAATAACCGATTTGTTATTAATATGAATCCTTGCCCAATGTGCGTCTTCTGGCACATTTTGAGGATATAAGAAATCCGTTTTGTCTTTAGATGGATATTTGTCATATATAGTGAACTTATCCCCATCTATACTTTGGCGTAACGGAGAACAACAATATCCTTGCAATGTCTCCATTGCTTTACTTAGAAGTCCAACATTTTGCCAATGCTTAAAGGTTGAACCGAACTTTTGGGTGGTATCGAGATACTGAAAGGATAGTTTAAAATTACTTGCCCTATCAGTATCTTTTACACTTGGCTTCAGTTTTATGAGAGGGCATGCCTTGCTTGCCTTTTTGATTGCCATTTATGCTCTACCTTGTTCTTTAGCGTAAAACTCCTGTGTGAGGGACTTTGATATATGCTCATGGCAAATATCTGCTTCACCGCGATTACCTCGTGCGGCAATCCACGGCAACTCTTCATGGGTAGCTTTTTCCAATTCCATTCCCTTCCACGTTGATAAATCTACAAGCACTTTAGTTATAAGTTCTTTTTGATCCGATGAAAGTTTTTCAAATTCAGCATCAACATCTACACCAGTATCGGAATAGGCAACATCGCTATACAAGATTGATTTGTCTTTAAGACTGTTATATACTTTTCGGCTCACTGGTCCATGCACCCATGCCTCAAACTGGTCTGTTACCAGTTCCTCACCGAAATAGGCAAGACAATACGCGTCACAATAAAACAGCAGTTTTTGCAGCTTCAAATGTGACATATCCCCATAATGCTTTAAAATGTAATTAGATAACACTATAGAGTCTATTTTCCCAAGATGTTTTGTTGCTTCCATATTCCATTGCTATTGACGCAACAAAAGTAAGCAGAAAAAAGTTAGCATCCAAATAAAACCACTTAAATTATGTAAACTGATTAGATAAACCATTTAGTACGTTTATTCCCCTTTCTCAAATTTGATTGGCTTTCCACAATGGGGGCAAATGATGGTGTTTGATGCGTCCTTTTCGTCTGCCACGAGTTCAGATACCGACACACCTATAATAGATGCTATCTCCTGCAATCTATCTAATGGCGTACTTCCATTAAGCAACTGCGATAATGAAGATTGAGACATACCTTTTTTATCTTCTCGCTTATTTGTCATTTCAGATGCCAGCCGTTCGAGTGTCCAGCCATGCTCTTTTATTACCTTTTTTATATCCATAAGTTATAACTAATATTAATTTGCTGCAAAGTTAATGTAATAATATGATAATAACAAGAAAAGTGACTAAAATATAAGAAATAACTAATTATCTGCAAATAGAAGTTAAGATATGTCTACTATCTGCAAAGCAATGTTAAATATTAGATATTTCTTATTAAATTATCTGTGAGTATTAGAAATATCTTATATCTTTGCATTGTGATTAAGAAACAAATATAAAACTATTAAACTATAAGATTATGAGTACTACATTAAAGAACACTATGAGAGAGGTAATGAATCTTGCTTGGCAGTTCGTTCGCAAGAATGGTTATACATTATCAGTAGCGTTAAAGTGCGCTTGGGTTAATATCAAGCTAAAAGCAGCCCTTAGCAAGCGAATAGTTAAGTTCTACTTTCAGAAAGTAGACGGCACTCTGAGAGAGGCTTACGGCACTCTTATGAGCGACAGAATACCTGCGACAAAGGGCGAGAAAAAGACAGCAGACACTTGCCAAGTGTACTTTGATTGCGAAAAAGACGAGTGGCGTTGTTTCAAAAAAGCAAACTTAGTCAGAATAGCATAAATCAACATCGGGGTAGGTTCGCCTACCCTACTAAAAGCAAAGACAATGAAGAACTATCATATTACATATAGCTACAAGCATCAGAACAATGTTGTTATCGTTGATTGTGACATTGAAGAAGTACACAAATCAGATATTAAGCGTGGTGATACCATATTGTTAGATAATGGCGATACAAAAACAATATGTATGCAAGACTTAACATGGGATAAATTTATTGGTCGCTGTAAATGCAACTGAAATGGCAAAAACTTTTGGAAAACGTCCTGCAAAGTGGTTAGAACTACCATCTACTAAAGAATTTTTAGCGGCTTTGACCGATGTCCGAAAATCGGACTTCGCTCTAATACAGACAGATAAAGGTGGTATTAGTGGCGGTGGTGGCACATGGATGCACGAAGATGTAGCATTAGAGTTTGCACGTTGGCTTAGCCCTGCTTTTGCGATTTGGTGCAATGATAGAATAAAAGAGCTGCTGAAGTATGGTATGACAGCCACACAGCCAACACTTGACGAAATGGTAAACAACCCTGACCTTGTTATCAGAATGGCAACACAGCTGAAACAAGAAAGAGAGGAAAAGGCACGGCTTGAAATGCAAAATGCACAAGCAAACGAACGTATTGCCCTGCAAGAGCAAGAACTCAAACAAGCAGCCCCTAAGGTTATCGGTTGGGACAAATATATTTCATCAGATGGCACTTTTACAACTACACAGATAGCCAAAGAATATGGATGGGGCGCACAGACACTTAACAAGAAACTGAAAGAACTTGGCATACAATACAAGCAAAATGGACAATGGCTGTTATTTGCAAAATATGATGGCAAAGGCTATACAAAATCAATCCCACGTGCATTTACACACAAAGATGGTTCTGCTGGTACACAGATGCAAACTGTATGGACATCAAAAGGACGTGAGTTTATCCATACTATCATAAACGTTGCATAAAAAGCCCAATCGCAAAAATGCGATATGGTGATAATCAACAAGTTACAACAGAACTCTCAAAGAAAGATAGCCATGGTGCAAAAATGCACCATGCTGAAAATCAGCAAATTATAAAACTATTAAAACTATGACCGAGATTAAGACAATAACACTATGCAAAGAAACGGCAGAGCTGTTCGATTGCAAAAAGAAATTAGATGAGTGCTTTAACACATTAGGCAAGGTTCATGAAACCATTTTAGGATATGACAAAGCCTTTGAGGACTCATTAGATAACGCATACATAGCTATGAATGATGTTATAATGCATCTTCTATCCGAGCAGATAGACAACAATAGCACAGAAAGCGGTTACAAAGTAATTTAACCACATATAATCAGAAGATTTGCCACAACAAAAACGTTGTGGCTTTTCTGTTTTTATCCCATTCCCATACCCTTTCTTTTCTTGTTATCTTTGCGATTATGGTAATATACGACATTCATAACAACAAGATACTCGATGCGACACTGACAGAGGGCGCAGAACACGAGCAAGAATTAGGCAGAAGTGACCTTATAAGGTTATCATGGCAGAGCGATGTAAAACTCACTTTGCCAGCAGGTGCGTATATTATACCTTTTGATGACGGCTTGAAGTATAGGTTACTCAGTCCGTACACACCGACAGAGGACGATAAAGGATTTAAGTACACCCCTGAATTTCAGCACCCTTTGATGTGGCTTTCACGTGTGCCATTTCTCTATGACACCACAGATGCGGATAAGAACCCTATTAAGCAACAAGAATGGTCATTTGAAGGACTTACGACAAATGCACTTGAATACGCCTGCAAGGCTATCAATGAAGCATTAGGAATAACAGAGAAAGCGAAGCAGTTCACTTATACCCTTTGCGGTAATGTGGATGCGTCTGTTTCATTCTCGGTATCATCGAATGACATTCTTTCGGTACTCTCTTCTATTGCGCAAGGCTGCAAGAATAACGCTTGCGAGTGGCATTTGTCATGGGAACACAAAGCGTTGTACTTCGGTCAGATAAGCATTAACCTCGGTGAGGAAATTCCCACGTTAAAGGCGCATGATAACGTGCAAGTGCCTAACATAAGCGATAGCAAGGAGAATTACTACAACTGCTTCTATCCTCAAGGCTCAACAAAGAATATGTCTACAAAGGCTCTTGTTGGCACTGGCAACGTAGCTACCCTCCTAAGGTTAGGACTTGACAAAGAAACCTATCCTGACGGATGTATCTATGTAGACACAGATGGGAACATCACAACAAAGGCAGCTTTTGACGCTTCAAACGCTATCAAACAGACGCTTGCACTCTCCTTTGATGATGTTTATCCGCATATCGACTTGTATGTTTACAATGTTCGTAAGCACGTGCGTTATCTCAAGAACTCTCAGACAAATGCAATAGAACTTGACAGCAGGGGAAATAAAAAGACATACACTATTTGGTATATGCGCTTGGCGTTCCCGTCTGTCACTAAGATAGCTGGCAAGACCGCTATCAATATAACTCACGATAAGGACGAAAGCGGAAATATCATTACTCACTATTGGTATGACTATGAGATAGACCGAACAAAGCAGGTGTTACAAGGGTACACGCTTAAAGGAATATTCAAAGTTAACACCCACGCTGTAGATGGGCAATATGACGCCCTTACGCAGGGACTTGTCGGACAGCCTAATGGGCAGGAGGGGTTTGAACTCCACTACCACGAAATAAACAACCCAATAGCAGCAAAGCCAAACGAGGGCGATAGTGGCGTAGACGTCTTAAAGGGTGATTACGAAATTCTTAAGTATCAAAGCGGAGATACCATTATCCCTACCAATGAGAGCGAGGGACTTTATCCAAGAGGAAATACCCTCCCCGACCTCTCTTGTAATATGGTCGTTCTGTTTAACATCGTAATGGGTGAGCATGAAACGAAGCTTGCACAAGAAGAATTAGCAGCACGCACTATCAAGGAGATAAAAAGACGTGCGCAGGATAACAATAACTACTCATTCTCCTCTAATGCGGTAGTTTTCGCAAACAAGAACCCAAAACTCTATATCGGTCAGAAAGTCACCTTTGACGATGGATTTGGCTATCAGTTAAAGACACGTGTCCTTAGGCTGGTTACAAAGTTGGATTACCCGATTATTCAGGAGATAACCGTTGGCAATCAAGCTGTCAAGGGTACTATCTCGCAGTTAAAGGAGGATGTCAATAATATCCTATCGGGTAATTTCAGCGGCAGCGGACTGAACTCCACGCAGACAAGCGAACTGATAAAGAACTATGTAGACCCACGCTTCCTAAGAAAGAATATTCCCGATACCGCTCAAGAGGTTATTACATTCTTGAAGGGTATCGAGTTTGGCGATGATTTCGTAAAGGACAGCTCAGGTGCTGGCATTTATAAGGATGACAATGGGCAGTGGCACGTTGATACCGACTACATTCACGCACGAAAGAAGCTGACAGCAGAAGAGGTGGAGATTATGAAGACCTCTCACATTAAAGGTAAGGTAGTAAACTCTGCTGGCGGCTTTGTTATCTCACGAATAGAGAAGATTGCTGGTGCTTGGCGGTGCTATTTTGTTCAGCAGGATAGTGAAGGGCGTAGGGTGTATAATTCAATGAGAGTGGATGACCTTGCACTGTGCGAGACATTCAACTTGATTGATGCTGGAGGACAGCTATCTAATCACTACTGGCACAGGCGTGTCAGCGGTGTTGGTACTGATTACGTAGACATTGCAGACAATACGAATGTAGATGACTACGCAAGTGGTAGTGATGTTCCACAGGTGGGTGACGAGGTAGTGCAACTGGGCCATCTAACGGATACAAACCGTCAGAGTGCTATCATACAGTCAGCAGCTGGAGAGGGTAGTCCGTACTTTAAGATTATAAAGGGTATCAATAGCTTTACCCTTCCTGACCCTATCTTCCTTTTTGATAAGCAGAAATTCGAGATAAGGGTTGAGAACCCTGCTAATCGTGGTAAGTATATCCGCCTGCAAGACTTCTTAGCGTCAATGCAGAGCCGTATCAGTGCTGTTCAGCAGCAATCAGATAAACAGCTTGTGATTTGGTTTGGTGACGTGGTACCAACACTCACCACTGAACCTGCTAACGAGTGGGCGGACGAAGTTACAAAGGAGCTTCATGAGCATGACATCTACTATAATCGTAGCTATGCACAGACAGGTGGCGGTAGGGCGTATTCATTTGAGAAGAATCCTGATGGCTCTTTCTCCTGGCATGAAATTACGGATGCTGATGTACTTAAGTCGCTTGAAGCTGCTAAGCACGCACAGGACACAGCGGATGGTAAGCGTAGGATGTTCGTACATGATCAGCCGGCTCCTCCGTATGATAAGGGCGACCAATGGAGCAATGCTTCCTTTGAAGATGAGTATAAAAACGACTTGCTCGTCTGTGTTCGTCCGAAGGCAGCAGGCGAAGAGTTTAGCATCGAAGATTGGCAAGCTGCTCAAGAGTTTACATCTAATAAATTCAAGGCCGAGATGAAAACGACCGCTGATAATATCACAGCAACCGTTACTAATCTTAAGAATGGACTTATCGAGGTAGGCTTTGAACTTGATGGAGAGAAGAAGAGCTTCACCGTCACAGCGGAGAACTTTAAGGTTCAAACTCCTTCAGGAAAGGTGGCTTTAATGACATCGGATGGGAAGGTTAACGCTGACTTAATCGAGGCGAAAAGTATCCGTACATCTCCCAGCAGCAATGGACTACATATTAACATGTATGAGGGTACATTCGATGTGCTGACAAAGGATAACAAGAAGGGTATCAGCATGACAGTGGATAAGGACGGTTCCCCTCATCTGATTTTCTTCGACAACGAGGGTAATGCTAAATATGACTTGGGTTATACTGGCCTGAAGGAACTTGTCTCTGCTTATCAAGCTGCCTATTGGACTAAGCGGTCTCTTGTCAATGTGACTGACAAAGGTCAAGACGTTCGACTCTGAGGATGTCGGATACCCTATTCCTGATGGATGGTATACCGCAGAGAACGAACAAGGTCAATACTTAGAAAGAGGGAATGAATCTATCGTTGATGAAGAAAATCAGAACAAACCTAAGATACGTGTGTTTGGTGTAGCTATTTCCAAGGCAGAGAATGGACGATTAAGTAATATGGGGCATGTTTGGTTCTCTGTCACAAACAGTAGAGCCTCCTTCTGTGACCCTGACGGTAAGCCTATAAGTGTTACAGAGTCTCTCTTGCAGAATTATCCATTTGACCAATATAAGGATAGAGTTTAACTAATATAAAAAGAAGATGAAGAAAGCATTAGATTGTATTTACAGGAATTTCGGGAAAATCGCTACTATTGGTAGCGACAAGTACTTACACCTCATTGCAGGTCTTATCGTAGCCTTCGTGCTTGGTAGGCTGTTTGCAAACGTTGAAGCGTGGGCATTCCCTGCAATTACGGGTGTCTTGCTACTGATGGTAGCGAAGGAGTGTGTTGATTATTACCTCCGAGATGAGCAGTTCGATTTGAAGGACGTAGCTGCTGGTCTGGTGGGTGCTGTTGTCGGAGTATTAATGTGCTTACTATGAATTACCTTGAACAATTTAAATACGTGATGTGTTCAATCATCAGTGGGATGCTGAGCTTATTCTTTCCTATACGGGACTTTATGTATGCTATGTTGATTGTGTTCGGTGTCAACTATATCTTTGGATTAGTTGCAGGGCTTAAGCATGGTGAGAAGTGGGAGTTAAGAAAGTCTATGGTCTTCTTTTACCATTGTGCGTTATTCTTTGTCATGACGGCTTCAATCTTCGTTACAGGTTATTTTCTTCATGCTGGCGATGAGACGCTCGGAGTTGTTAAAGCATTGTGCGGTGTGGCCATTTGGTTTTACTCTACGAATATCGTTCGTAACTGGCGGATGATGCTTATCGAGAATACTACAATGTGGAAAGTAGCCGGCTTTGTTTATTACGTTTTGACGCTGAAAGCAATCGACAAAGTGCCGTTCCTTAGCGAGTATCTTAAGAGTTCGCATGTGAATGTAGATGATGATAAACCAAAATTCGATTAGAGTATGGCAAATTTCTCAATAGCGGAGCTGGTGCAATCCAGCACTGCTGAACAATTAAAGATAAATAACAACCCTCCTTCTATTGTGAGGGTTCACCTAACAGAAACGATTACGCTCTTAGAGTGTATTCGTGCAGAGTGGGCAGAGTATTGCGAGCGTCACGACCTCGGTACTCCTGCTATCCGCATCACAAGTGGCTATCGCTCACCAGAACTGAACAAGGCTGTCGGAGGTGTAAAAAACTCTGCTCATGTCACAGGATATGCCGCTGATTTGCAGCCTGTCAATGGTAAGCAGGATGAGTTTGAACGCTTCTTTGCGACAGAGTTCTCCCTAATGGGGTACTCTTTCGACCAAATCATCATCGAAAGCTCTAAATCCTCTCGCTGGGTGCATGTAGGCTATAAGCGTGCGGATGGAAAGCAAAGAAGGCAATGTTTCACATTAAAGGTATAAGAGTATGGAAGATAAGGATATTAAGTACTACGTGTACACGATGTTAATCATCATTGGATTACTCGCACTTACATCGCTCTGCTTCACAAGCTGCTCGCATAGAGTGTATGTACCTGTGCAGTCTATCCGCACTGATACTATCTACATGTCAAGAAAAGACAGCGTACATATTAAGGACAGCCTTATCACTCGGCAGGTGATAAACATCCGTGATAGTGTCGCTATCCATGACAGTGTGGTAATCGTCAAGGACGAGCAAGGCAACATCAAGGAACGGTTGATTGTTCGTTATCGTGACCACTGGCATGCAACACAGGACAATCTTACCCTCCTACGTCTGATTGACCGCTACAAAGCAATGAATGACAGCTTGCGTGCAACTATGAAGGAACATATCGAGGTTCCTAAGGTCGTTGAGCGAGAGTTAAGCAGATGGGAGAAGATAAAAATGGATGTAGGCGGATGGGCAATCGGTGCTATGTCTTCCCTTCTACTTGCAATCATTGGCTATATCGTTGTATGGCTCTTGAAGAAATAGGAAACTTTAATGTGTCAATCCTTGCAAATTCTTGAATAACTTGCAAGAATTTCTATAATGAAGTACATCAAGCTACATCTCACCGAGAGCCGTACGAAAGATAACCGCTTCGCACAAGCATCTATCCGTGGCATCGAAGACAATACGGGTGAGAGTTTTACGAGCTCTCACCCCAAACTCCTTCAAGACATTATTTGTCACGCTCTATCTCTTGCGCACGGTGTCGAAATAGAAGGCAACAACGGTTTTACTTATACCTTTCCTTTTAAGCTATCATAATTATGGCGATAGAAAAACTTTACTTAGAACATAAACAGACTGGCGGACGACTGACCGCTGACGAGTTTAACAAGTTGCCTGAAAAGGTCAACGAGTTAATCGACGCACAGAACTCTGAGGAGGAACGTGTGAAGAAGACGATTGCGAAGAACCGTCCTACGCTCGGACAGCTCTCAAATGTAAATAGCGAAACAGACGAACTCACGTCTGAGACATGTGTACTCGTATGGAATGGCGATCAGTGGGTCCCTATGAAGCTGTCTGAACTCGGCATTGGGCAAGGCGGTGGTGGCGGCCAGCAGACCATCCTCTATTATCTCCGTGCTGTCAATCAGTCGCCTTCTACTACGCTCTCAGCCTCTAAGTCGGCTGGTGAGTGCGCTATCCGATTTATGTTTGTGTCTCGCACTAAGGATGTCGGACAAACCGAATATGTAGATAGTGGCGAATGGGGAACATACGAAATCTTCGCTAAGGCTGGTGATGGTACGTTCGTCAGTAAGGCTCGTGGTCGCTGCCAGTCGAATACCGTGACGACTGTTGATGTATTCAAGTTCCTTGAGAGCGGACAAAACAATATCATGGTGAAGATTACAGGTGAGGTGACAGGGCAGACCTCTCCTGCCTTAGTCTATTCAATCACGCTGTCTGCTCTCTTCCTTTCTATCTCAGAGTTCAATTGGTGGAAGGCTTATCAAGGCGATATTGTGCTGCCGTGCTACATCAGTGGTAACATCTCAAAGACGCTTCATGTGAAGATAACAGGTGAAGGCTACGAGCAGACGTATGAGCGTCAGTTCGGTACCGCAACCTATACATCTTCGCCTGTCGCATATACCGTACCATTTACGAATAAGACTGGTATCTTCCATTTGTCTGCCTGGTTGTCTAATGAAGACAACACTGTGCAGACAACGCCAGTAGGTTATGACTTTATGGCGGTCGCAAACAACGAGGCTGTGAAGATGGTTGTCGTGAACAACAAGGCGGAGAAGCTGCTTAACTGGTACGAAAATAAGGTGTTGGAATACGCTGTATATGACGGCAAGGCGGTAACGACACCACTGTCAATCTTGATGAAGAAGGATAACGAGGTCCTTCAAGAGAATGTTTCAGAGAATACACTGACACAAACCAAGATGCAATACACGCTTTCTCTTGAGGTTGAGACGATTGATAACTCTGACTTTACAGCGTTAATCGGATTCCGTACTCACCCAACAGACGAGGTGCGTCTACGTGACGCAATTCCATTCCCAGTGGATAACTCGCAGGGTTACTCTGCAACAGCAGGAGCGGTATTCTATCTGAATGCTAAGAATAGAAACAACACCGACACCGACCGCAATGTCCTTCGCAATCTCATCAATACAGAGCATATCGGTGCTGAGTGGCAGAGTGTAGCTTTCTCTCGTGACGGCTGGGTAATAGACGACGAGGGCGCACGCACATTGCGACTGCTCGCTGGTTCACGATTGACGATTGATTACAAGCCATTCGCTAAGGAGGCAGCGCAATCAGGCAAGACGATTGAGATAGACTATCAGATTAACAACACGTCTGACTACGATGCAGAGTGTATCTCTATTGCCATGCCTTATCAGAAGGGTTATATCGGCCTGAAAGTGAAACCTTCTTCTATTATGTTCGCAACCCGTAGTGAGCGTAATCCTGATGTGCAAGCGATGAATACAGATGATGGTGTGCGTATTCGCCTGGCACTCGTAATTTCTCCTAAGAAGTACACGTATGTACTCAATGGAAATACCTATTACCTTAACCTTGTCTATCTCTATATTGACGGTGTCGAAGCTCGTAAATTCGCTTACCTGCTTACTGATTCTATGCTGATAGGTTCAGGTGGTGGTATTGTCATTGGGTCGGATAAGGCTGATGTTGATTTGTACTCTATTCGTATCTATGACAGCGCAATGGATGCTGCAAACGTGCATCAAGATTACATCAATGCACTTGCAACCGTAGGAGAAAAGAGTGCTGAAAAGTTGGACAACGACATCTATGATACCCTCGGTACCACGGTCGATTTTGACAAGGTCCGTGGCAAGGTAAATGTCTTTACTTTCGATAAGCCATTGCCGGCTTATGAATATGGAAAGTCTTATCGTCCAAAGGGTACGCTTGAGATATATCCTAAGGATGGCAATGCGAACCTTAACCGCTTGACGATTACCAATCTTCAGCTGCAAGGTCAAGGTACATCTTCTATGCTTTACTACCTATGGAATTGGAAGGCAAAGGTAGCTAAGGACACGACTATCGTCTATGAGGACGGTCAGACTACACAGAAGAAATTTGAACTGTTTAAGAACCTGCCTAAAATCTCCAAGCTGACAGCGAAGAAGAATATCGCTTCTTCTATGCAATACCATAAGTTAGGTTCTGTAAACTCATATACCGACCTATGGAAGGCGGTTGGATTGACTAATGAGGGTATCGAGCAGGATAGCGAAGCACGAGTGTCTATTTATCAAGAGACATTCGTTGGATTTGAGAAGCAGACGGCTGAAGACGGTACTGTTACATACAAGTTTGTCGGTCTGTTTACAGTAGGACCAGATAAGGGTGACGCTGCAACCTTCGGATATGATAAGGACTTATTCCCTGACCTCTTATCTATAGAAGGCTCTGATAACTCGCCACGTCTTACCCTGTATCAAGTGCCTTGGGACAAACGGCGCATCCGTTACAACACAGAGGAGGAAGCGTATCAGTACCAAGTATCTGAACTCTCTTGGGAGAATTGCTGGGACTTAGACTATGCCGACCTCCCTGCGGATGATAAGACAACAGCAGACAATGAGACTCGTCAACGTGCAGAGCAACTCGTTGAGTCGTATATCACGGCTTATAATATCATCTATTCGTGCAATACGTTCATTGAGCCTTTCAATGGAACGCTTGACGAACTGAATGCTGACCCGCATTCAACACACATTGAGTATTGGATTGCAAAGGCTGGCGACCCTAATCAGTACAACCTATACTATTACGATAGCTTGTATAAGCGGTTCTGTCCGTCAACACTCGATAGCGGTGTGTCGGTGGTTAATCTTCGACAGCAGTTGGTCGGTGATAAGTACGGATTGACTGAGACGATATTCAACTCGGTTAGTGATGCAGCCCAGCTCAATGAGTTATTCAAGTCAGCACGCATTCAGAAACTCCGTGCTGAGCAGCCACAGGACTGGGACATCATGGACCTTCTTTTTCATCAACTATACGTAGAAACAATAGCAGCAACGGATAATTGCGCTAAAAACACATACCCTTATAACTTTAATGTGAAATAGATATGGCAAAGAGTAAATGGAAATTTCGTCAGGATGACCTTGATACAATTATAACGACCATCAATCAAGGTTTAATGAAAAAGCCTTACTGGGTAGAGTTTCACGACACCTATGCTGACGGCACACCAGTATGGAATGGAGAAAAGTCCGTGTTGTGGAACTTAATGGAACAAGCGTACCCCGAGGAACGTGCGCAAATGATGCGTCGTATGCTTGCGAAGATGGAAGAATTGGGTGGATTGCAGAAAGGTTCACACCAGCAAAAACTCTTTGCTTACTTTGAGAAGTATTATTTCTCTGTGATTGATAAATTCTCATCCATGTTATACAATGAGGATGGCAAGCTCTACGAGAAAATGAAACTTGCCATGCTACAGGGAACATACACGAACGATACCGACCCACTCGGTCAGTCGCTCGGTGATGGTCAATCACCTGAGGTTGCATGGGTGAAGAAGCGTATCCAGTACCTTATGTCTAAGTATTCCTTCGGTGACTACGATGCAAAGACCGCTGAAGGTGCTATCACTGTGCGTACATCTGCACAGGCGGATGCAACGACTAACTCTATCGTTCTGCGCCTGACACCTGCAATGAAACTGTATCCTACTATTGCGTACGGTACCACGATTATGCGTGGCAACCGCACAGATGCTGGTAAGCCGTGTGAGATAGTCGTAGACATTAACGGCACGTCCGACCAGCAGCTATCTGTCAAGTCAGCTGACTACCTGCTCGATATAGGCGATTGGAGTTCGTATGTAATTAACGGTGCACTCTCAATCATTGGTAAGCGACTCAAGCGACTTAAGTTAGGTGATGAGAACGAACAGAAGGTGAAGATACTTATCGCTTCTCTTACGCTCGGTAATACAACCTCCTTAGAGGAGATTGATGTTCAGAACATCTCTACGCTCGGAGGTTCGCTTGATATGCGTAGTAACTTCCGTCTGCGTAAGTTCCTCGCTGGTGGCTCATCGCTCACCGAAGCACACTTTGCGGATGGTGGTGCTCTCGAGGAGGTGGACTACCCAGCTTCGACCTCATACGTGGAATTGAAAAACCTCGATAAACTCACAAATGAGAAATGTAACACAGAACCCTGCGCACCTAACGTAATGAGTTACTTTGTCAGCGGTTGCGATAACCTTCAACCCGTGAAGAAACTTATCGATATCATGGATGCGCAAGTCGGGCAAACTCCTCACGCTCTGCGCTACGTGCGCTGTGTCGGCTTCAATGAAACATTTACCGACGGACGAGCATTCGATAAACTCTCCCAACTTGTAGACGGTACGTACCAAGGCATCGATGCCGAGGGGCAATACGGCAACGACCCTTACCCCGTCTTAGATGGTACAATCAACCTCACCACTGGTGCATATCGCGACACCTACGATGCACTAATGACGCACTATCCAAAACTCAAGCTGAACATCGCTAAGTGGTGGATTCGCTTCGAGGACCCAGAGGTGAAGCGCATCTGCGTTGAAAACTGGGATAAGGACGGTGACGGTGAACTCTCTATGGAGGAAGCAGCAGCCGTTAGTTCCATCGGGACTATATTTGCAGGAAATCGAAAAATAAGAAATCTACAGGTCTTATCATTTACCAATATCAAAAGACTTGGATATGAGAATTTAAAGG
>QWCO01000104.1_pt1 | contig 42777 bp, 29 predicted proteins | sample 1972611 | NCBI WGS metagenome assembly QWCO01 (sample SAMN09866706, study PRJNA288562) | Human oral metagenome isolate term1_saliva, whole genome shotgun sequencing... | reverse complement strand
ATGCGCTCCAGCTCAAGGCCGGCAATTACACCCTTTCGTTCTATGCCAAAGCGGCAAGTAAGGGAGTGGTCAGCGGCGGTTGGCACCCCACCGGAGCAACCGGCGTGAAAGGCTACAACTACGGCCAAGAGCTCGAAGTCGACAACAACGAGTGGAAGCAATTCACCTTCCAATTCACCTTGGACAAGGATGCTTCGATCGACGTATTTGTCGTGAACAAGCAAAAATCGGAAGGCGCTGTCCTCTTTGACGACGTGACGCTCACGGCCGTCGGCACAACGCCCGCTCCCGATCCTAAACCGGAACCCAAACCTCAGCCCAAGCCCACGCCTGACCCCAAGCCCGAACCCAAACCTACGCCCGATCCCAAACCGGAAATGCCCGTCGGCGCCACCGTTTACGAAAAGGCACTCACCGACAACATCGAAGGCTGGACGCTCCAACAGGGCGAACTGCCCGAAGGTTTGACCGCCGTTTGGTCGCAAGACGCCAAATTCGGTCTGAAGGCCACGGCTCACACCGGCAGCAAGAAGAAGGGCAACGAGAAGATCTACGCTTCTGAAGCCTGGGCCATCTCTCCCGAGGTGGAACTCAAGAAGGCTTCGTTCGTGACCTTCGAACACGCCCTCAACTTCAAGAACGACGCTTCGACACAAGGTTTCTACATCCGCGAAGGCGAAACGGGCGAATGGCAAGCCCTCGACCTGAAGCAGTGGCCCGCCGGTAAGGATTGGCACTACGTCGAAGCTGACAAGTACGACCTCAAAGCCTACACGGGCAAGAAGGTGCAATTCGGCTTCAAGTACACCAGCACGACGGAAGGCGCCGCCACTTGGGAAATCAAGAACTTCAAGGTGGTTGAATCCCCCGACGCTGTAAACCGCGTGAACGCTCGCAGCGGTCGCACCGTGATCTTCGACCTCAACGGCCGTCGCGTCGAAAAGGCTGAACGCGGTGTCTACATCATCAACGGTGTCAAGACCGTCGTACGCTAATTGACACCCCAACTCACCACCGCCTCGCGCGGTGACGCTTATGCTCCGCCCCTCAACGATCGGTATTCCCGACCGTCGAGGGGCGGTTTTGCTTTCGCGGCACGTCATTTTTGGCCTTAGGAAAGCAACATTGGCGCGCAAACGACTTTTCCGCGCCTATCTGCGTGAAATACTGCACAAAAGGACAACGCACCTCGGGGCTTTTTCGTACTTTTGCACTGCCTTCTCACTCTTTTCGCGTGAGAGGGTCACACTTTTGCCTTATTCTTTCACCCCCTCCCCCTCAACCCTTATATGACCGACCTCGAAATTGCCCACTCCACCCCGCTGCTTCCCATCCGCGACGTGGCCGCCCAAATCGGCATCGACGAAACGGACTTGGAACAGCACGGCAAATACATCGCCAAAGTGCCCCTGCGCCTCATCGACGAAGCGCAAGCGCACAATAGCCGCCTCATCCTCGTCACCTCGATCTCGGCCACCCGCGCCGGCATCGGCAAGACCACCGTCTCGATCGGACTCGCCCTTGGGCTGAACCGCATCGGCCGCAAAACGGTCGTTGCCCTGCGCGAACCCTCGCTCGGCCCCTGTTTCGGCATGAAAGGCGGCGCAGCCGGCGGCGGACACGCCCAAGTGCTACCCATGGAGAAGATCAATCTCCACTTCACCGGCGACTTCCACGCTATCACCGCGGCGCACAACATGATTGCGGCGCTGCTCGACAACTACCTCTACCAGCATCGCGCCGAAGGCTTCGGACTGAAAGAAGTGCTTTGGCGTCGTGTGCTCGACGTCAACGACCGTTCGCTTCGCAGCATCGTCACCGGACTCGGCCCATCGGTCAACGGCATCCCCACGCAAGCCGGTTTCGACATCACTCCCGCCAGCGAACTCATGGCCATCCTCTGTTTGGCCGCCGACGAGGCCGATCTGCGCCGCCGCATTGAGAACATTCTCCTCGGCTATCGCTACGACGGCTCGCCCTTCACGGTGAAGGATCTCGGCGTGGCGGGCGGTATCGTGGTGCTCCTCAAAGATGCGCTCGAACCTAACCTCGTGCAGACGACGGAGAACACCCCCGCGTTCGTACACGGCGGCCCCTTTGCCAACATCGCCCACGGCTGCAACACCGTTGTGGCCACGAAAATGGCGATGTCGCACGCTGACTACGTCATTACCGAAGCGGGCTTCGGCGCCGACCTCGGAGCGGAGAAGTTCTACGACATCAAATGCCGCAAAGCCGGCCTGCAACCCGCCCTCACTGTGTTGGTGGCCACGGCACAAGGCCTGAAGATGCACGGCGGTGTGCCCCTCGACCAAATCGCACAGCCCAATCTCGAAGGACTTCGCGCCGGACTGCCCAACCTCGACAAGCACCTGCGCAACCTCCGCTCGTTCGGCCAAAATGTGGTGATTGTTTTCAACCGCTTTGCCGCCGACACCGACGAAGAAATGGCACTCCTGCGTCAACACTGCGAAGAGGTGCTCGAAGCGCCCTTCGTGATCAACAACGCCTATGCCGAAGGCGGTGCCGGCGCTGAGGAGATGGCACAGATCGTGGTCGACGCCGTCGAAAAAACACCTTCTGCCCCCCTGCGCTTTGCCTACGAAGACAGCGACGACCTGCGCACGAAGATCGAAAAGGTGGCACGCCACCTCTACGGTGCGGCCACGGTGACTTTCGCCAAACCCGCCCTCACGCGCCTGCGCCTCGCCGAATCGCTCGGCTTGAGCCACTTCCCCGTGTGCATCGCCAAGACGCAATTCTCCTTCTCGGACGATCCCACACGCTACGGCGCGGCCGAAGGCTTCGACTTCCTCATTCGCGACATCGTGATCAACGCGGGTGCAGAAATGATCGTGGCCATTGCCGGCGACATCATGCGCATGCCCGGACTGCCCAAGGCACCGCAAGCCCTCAACATTGATTATGTGAACGGAGAAATCACAGGACTCAGCTGATGCAAATCGTACTTAACCCCAAATACCACCAATTGCACGACGAACTCTTGCAGGTGGCACGGAACTTTGAGAGTTCCGGTAAGGAAATCTACCATGGGCGCAACGTCATTCGCCTTGTCGAAATCGACGGTCTTCGCCTCGCCGTGAAACGCTACGGACGTATGCCACTCAAACACCGCGTGGCTACCCGTTTCTACAAATCGAACAAGGCCAAACGCGCCTTTGTCACCTCACTGATGCTCAAAGAGCGCAGTTTCGAAAGCCCCGAAGCGGTGGCTTTTCTCTGTGATCGCCACGGCGTGCTCGACGCCACTCATTATTATGTGAGCATCTATTCGGACTACCGCCACTCGATGCGCGACATCCCCACGCTCGACGGGGCTTTCCGCGAAGAGGTGACGAAGAGTTTCGCCCGTTTCGCCGCACAACTCCACAACAGTGGTTTTTTGCATAAGGACTTCTCCGCGGGCAATATCCTCTTCGACCGCATCGACGAGCGCTTCCATTTCTCGCTCCTCGACACCAATGCTCTCAAATGGGGCAAAAAGATCAGTGTGGAGCGCGGTTGCAAAAATCTCGGCCGCCTGGTGGGGCCACCGGAGTTCTTTGAGAGTCTCGGCCGCCACTATGCCGACCACCGTCAGGCAGATCCGCAGCAATGCATCAACCTGATCAAGGCTGCCCGCGACGATTATCGCAGCAAGCCGCACCCCCACCACCAACCTCTATTCGACTAAACACAGCGCCGTCCCGCCGTTTTGGTAGGGCGGCGCTGCCTGCCGAATAAATCCCCTCACATTCATTCGCAAACATCACAACACACAAACACCCTTTCATTTGAAAACATTCGCCGAACTGGGCTTGAAGGAACAAATCCTCAATGCCATCACCGAAATAGGCTACGAACAACCCACTCCCGTGCAGGCTGCCGTGATCCCCGTCCTCTTGGGCACCGAAAATGCCGACGACGCTGCCACAACAGCCTCCATCCCGACGCAAGATATCATCGCCCTGGCGCAAACCGGCACCGGTAAAACCGCCGCTTACGGACTTCCCGTGCTGCAAAACGTCAATGCCGACGACCGCAGCACACAAATCGTCATTCTCAGCCCCACCCGCGAACTCTGCCTCCAGATCTCTGACGATCTCAAAGACTACAGTCGCTACATCGACGGCTTGCATGTGGTGGCCGTCTACGGCGGCACCGGCATCGAAAGCCAGATTCGCCAACTCCGCAAGGGCTGTCAAATCATTGTCGCCACTCCCGGTCGACTCATCGACCTCATTCACCGCGGCGCCGCACGACTCGAATCGGTACGCAACGTGGTGCTCGACGAAGCTGACGAGATGCTCAACATGGGCTTCACCGAAAGCATCGACGAAATCCTTTCTGCCATCCCCTCCGAGCACCAAACGCTCCTCTTCTCGGCCACCATGGGGCCCGACATTGAGCGCATTGCCAAAAACTACCTCCGCGATTACCGCGAAATCGTGGTGGGCAGCCGCAACGAGGGCGCGGAGCACGTGAACCACATCTATTATGCCGTGCGCGCACAAGACAAATATGCCGCCCTCAAGCGCATTGTCGACTACTATCCGCGCATCTACGGCATCATCTTCTGCCGCACGCGTCTCGAAACGCAGGAAGTGGCCGACCATCTCATCCGCGACGGCTACAGCGCCGAGGCTTTGCACGGCGATTTGGCGCAGGCACAGCGCGACCTCACGATGCAGAAGTTCCGCAACCACCGCACGCAACTCCTCGTGGCCACGGATGTGGCAGCGCGTGGCCTCGATGTGAACGAACTCACCCACGTGATCAACTACGGACTGCCCGACGACGTGGAGAACTACACTCACCGTTCCGGTCGCACCGGTCGTGCGGGCAAGCGCGGTACCTCGATTTCGATCATCCACCTGCGCGAAAAGGGCAAAGTGCGCGTCATCGAACGCGTGATCGGCAAGAAGTTTGAGGTCGGCGTGCTCCCCGAACCGAAGGAGATCTGCACGAAGCAGCTCTACAAGGTGATCGACAACCTCGAACACACCGAGCCGGACGAGGAGCAGATCGCCCCCTTCCTCCCCGAAGTGATGCACAAACTCGAATGGCTCTCAAAAGAAGAGCTGGTGAAGCGCTTGGTGCAACAGGAATTCGGCCGATTCCTCACTTACTATGCCGACGCACCCGAAATCGTGCAGCCCACCGGCCGCGAAGAACGCGAGGAAAAGGGCAACAAACGCGACCGCCGCGACGACAAACGCAACCGCAACCGCAACCGCAACGCGAAGGGCAACCCCGTGGCCGAAGAGGGCTACACCCGCCTTTTCCTCAACTTCGGTAAGCGAGACAACTTCTTCGCCCGCGAAATCATCAATCTCGTCAACCGTTACGTCAAAGGGAAGGTCGAGATCGGCCGCATCGACCTCTTGGTCAACTGCTCGTTCTTCGAAGTGCCGCAAGAAAATGCCGCGCTCGTGATGGCCAAGATGGCGAAAGCCAAGGTGGGCGAGCGCCGCGTGGTGGTGGACTATGCCGACCGCGCAGACGGACAGCCCGCCGATCGCGAACCGGCTCCCAAGCGCGGACGTCGCACGGACGATCGCAAACCCGCCGACCGCAAGAAGGGCAAGGCCAAGGGCGCGAAATCACACGAAGGCCACGACGAAAACGGCGGAGATCGCCGCTTCGGCAAGAGTGATTGGAAGCAGTTTTTCGATTGATCGGAACCCTGCCGCCGCGCATCACCACTTCCCACACACTACCCACAAGTGAGGAGTCGATACCTACTTTTTTGTGAAAGAATGCGATGCATACTCACTAAAAATTGGCCATACAGGAACAAAACCTCACATTACCCCACTGACAAACAAGCACTTGCAACGGAAACGCGGCATTTATATACGCCAACCGCACGAAATGGCACACTCACTCGCCGACCGTGCAAAATCACTGCAAGTGGGTATTGCCAAAGGTAGAAAAAGTGTCTACCTTTGCAGTGCATTCTGATAGAAGGAACCGGTGCTCCGGCAACGGTTGTCCGTCAGAGTAAGAATTTAAATTGTTATGTCTATGTTCGAAAGATGGCTGTCCTCAGCGGAGGATGGCCACTTTTGTTTTTTCGCCGGCTCTCGCCCGCTGCGAGCGGGCTTGCAGGGACTATTCGTGGGGCAAGATCAGACGCTGGGGGCGGGCTTGCAAAGCGCCAAAGCGCGACACCGCCCAAAAGTGGTCGACAAGGCGAGAAAAGTCGCCAAGTTTTCGGCAAAAGGAGCGCGCACTTTTTATGGATAGGCGGCCGTTTTTTTATCGATCCGAAGCGAATGTCAAAACAAAATGGCTACATTTGCGCAAAACGCGCGCCAACCTACGCCGGCCTGCCGCATTTTGCTGCCGAGGGTGCACACCGACATCGCACCGATGGCCGTTAGGCTGCGCCCAAGCGAAGAAAATGCCTTGGTTCGCCATTTAACTCTCTTCAAATTTAGCACTGATGAAATTCTCCTTCCCCCAAATCCTCCTGCCGACTCTGGCCGCCCTGCTCGTGGCGTGCTTGTTGCCGCTGCCCTACGGCTTCTACGTTCTCGTTCGCTTCGTCGCTGCGGGTGCTTTTGCCCTGCTTGCAGTCGATGCCTTCGACCGGGCGAGCAACAACAGGGCGTGGGCTTTCGTGGCGCTGGCGCTGCTCTTTCAGCCTTTCTTCAAGCTCGCGCTCGGCCGCCCCTTGTGGAACATCGTCGATGTGGCGGTGGCCGGTTGGCTCCTCTATTTGTGGCTGAAAGGACGGTGAAGCTGCCCCACGCGCCTCAACTTGCACCCAAAAGCGGACGACCGCGACCGAACAGAGCGTTCGGTCGCGGTCGTTATTTAATGTCTGTTCCTTCACCTTCGGTGGGGAAATCACCGGACTGTGGGGGAGAAAGGGATTTTATTTGGAAGGCGCAAGTTCGTCGATGTGCACTCCTTCGGGCAAGTGGAAACGATATTTGCTATCGTAGATGGTGCTCACTTTATTGATCTCCAAAAAGCTCGTTCCGCCGCCGTCGCCGAAGCTACCGCTGAGGTAGGCGATCTTGTCATTGAGTTCGAGGAAACCCTTTTGGCGCATCATGCGAACGGCAGCCGTGAAGGTGTATTGCGCCGAAACGTGCTTCTTCTGGTAGATGGGGATCACACCGTAAGAAAGGTTGAGCAGGCGCATGGTCTTCTCCTTGTAGCAGATGGCGATGACGGGCGTGGGGCCACGGAAAGAGGCGAGGGCGCGCGCCGTCTGTCCCGTTTCGCTGTCAGTGAGAATACCCTTCACCCCGAGTTGGCGCGTAGATTCCACAGCAGCGTGAGCCAAGAACTCGCGTTGGTCGGTGGTATCGATCATCGGGTCGAGGTCGTGCTCGCGCATCTTGTCCTGTTCCGCCTGTTCGGCGATGGCGGCCATCGTTTGCACCGCTTCGAGGGGATATTTTCCCGAAGCCGTTTCGCCACTCAGCATGAGAGCGTCGGTGCGGTAGTAGATGGCGTTGGCAATGTCGGTCACTTCGGCGCGAGTGGGGCGCGGATTGTTGATCATGGTGTGGAGCATCTGCGTGGCCACGATGACGGGCTTCTTCTTCACCACACATTTGTGGATAATCTGGCGCTGGATGCCGGGAATGCGCTCGATGGGCACCTCGATGCCGAGGTCGCCGCGCGCAATCATCACACCGTAGGACGCATCGATGATCTCATCGATGTTGTCCACGCCTTCTTGGTTCTCAATCTTCGAGATGATCTTGATGTCGCTGCCGTGGGCGTCGAGAATGTCCTGAACAGCCTTCACGTCGGCGGCGCTGCGCACGAAGGAGTGGGCGATAAAGTCGATATCTTCCTCGATGGCGAGGAGAATGTTCTCTTTGTCGCGCTCCGTAAGGGCGGGCAAGTCGATGTGCCCGCCGGGCACGTTCACACTCTTGTGCGAACCGAGCGTACCGTCGTTTTGTACCGTGACGTGCAGCGCTTGTTCGTCCTTTGCCGTGACGAGCATGTCGATGGCACCGTCGTCAAAAAGCACATGGTCGCCCACTTTCACATCGCGAACGAAGTCGGGATACGACACGTTGATGACATCGTGGGTGGTATCGGCCTCCGGGCAGCCACAAATGCGAACGCACTCACCGGCCTTGTAGTCGATGGGTGCGCTCAGTCCGGTGGTGCGCACCTCGGGGCCCTTGGTATCGATGAGCAGTCCCAAGTGAGGCGAGACAGCGCGCACGTTGCGAATGATTTTCTTGATGCCGTCGGCCGAAGCGTGTGCGGTGTTCATACGCACCACGTTCATACCGGCGAAAAACAACTTACGCAGGAAATTTTCGTCGCAGCGCAAGTCACTGATCGAGCAGACGATCTTGGTTTGTTTCATTATCGGGGAGATTTCGTGTACTGTTAGTATAGTCTTGATACTGCAAACTTACGAAAAAAAACACGGACTTTCCGTTCCCTTCTCCCCTTTTTCCCTGCAAAAGCTTCGCGCTCGACAAGTTGTCATTCTCTCTTTGCAATTCGTCGACTCACAATCACTAGATGTAGGTATTGCACCACGCTGAAGAAAGCCGTAACTTTGCACACCACTCCTTATATATATAAGGGCGATCCGCTCCTTTTCTTTTAGGATCTCCCCACGACATAACAGCTTATGAACCTCTCTCATCTCACCGACGGGGCTACCGCCTACGTCACCGCCACCAAGGGTAGCCCTTCCCTGCGCATCCGCCTCGAAGAACTCGGCTTCGTGCCGGGACAGGAGGTGACGCGCGTCTACTGCACGCCGGGCGGTTCGCCGGTGATCTACGCCATGCTCGGACAGCGCGTGGCCTTGCGGCACAGCGAAGCTCAACTCATCGAGGTGAGCACCGAACGCCCCGACGAAAACTATGCCGATGAGCGACGCGTGGCGCGTACACCGGGCGAAAAAGCCCAGACCCTCCCCCTACCGACGGCACCTATTCTCCCCGCCACGGGCTGCGACACCGGAAGTTGCGGCGGCTGTACGGGCTGCGCGCCGCGAAAACCCCTCGCCCCCAAGACCGAAGGCACCATTACCGTGGCCCTCGTGGGCAATCCCAACTGCGGCAAGACGACGGTCTTCAACGCTTTGGCCGGCGGCCACGAGCGCACGGGCAACTATGCGGGCGTGACGGTGGCCAGCGTCGTGGGCGAAACACACATCGGCGGACGCACCGTGCGATTCGTCGACTTGCCTGGCACTTATTCGCTCCGCGCCTACTCACCCGAGGAGGCTTATGTGATGAGCGAGCTCTTGAAAGGCGAAATCGACGCGGTGATCAACGTGCTCGACGTCAACAACCTGGAACGCAACCTCTTGCTCACTCTGCAAGTGCGCCGCTTGGGCTTACCCACCGTGGGGGCGCTCAACCTTTGGGACGAGTTTGCCGAAAGCGGTTCGTCGCTCGACGTCGAACGCCTCTCGGCGCACATGGGCATGCGCTTTGTGCCTTGCGTGGCCAGCCGCGGCGAGGGATTGCAAGCACTGGCGGAGGCCGTGATCGAGGCCTACGACCACAAAGAGGAGCACCCCCCGCTCCCACCTGACGATCCCCACTCGCCGGCCGACCCCCACGCGCTGGTACACCACTACTTGGCCGACATCTACCGCCTCCACGAGGGGAAAGCCGTCCGCTTCACCGCGTGGGTCGACCGCCTTTTGGTGAAAAGCCCCTTGGCCTATCTGTTTTTCTTCGCCGTCATTCTGTTGGTCTTCTGGACGACGTTCACCATCGGGCAGTATCCGATGGACTGGATGACGAATGGCGTGGCATGGCTCACCGAAGCCCTCACCGAAGCCCTCCCCAAAAATTGGTGGCTCTCCGATTTGCTGGCTTCCGGCGTGGTGGGCGGCGTAGGCGCCGTGATCGTCTTCCTGCCCCAGATCTTGATTCTCTATTTCTTCATCTCGATTCTCGAAGATTCGGGCTATTTGGCACGCGCCGCCCTACTTTTCGACCCAATTTTGCGGCGCGTGGGACTGCACGGCAAGTCGTTTTTCCCGATGCTCACCGGTTTCGGTTGCAACGTACCGGCCATCATGGCCACCCGCACCATCGAGAACCGCAAGAGTCGCCTGCTCACGATGATCACCCTGCCCTTCATGTCGTGCTCCGCCCGTCTCACGGTCTACACGGTCTTCACGCTGGCCTTCTTCCCCGACAACGCCACCTTGGTGCTCTTCTTGCTCTACTGCGGCGGCATCTTCATGGCGCTGCTCTCGGCCTATTTGCTGAGTTTCTTCATTCGCCGCCGCGAAGAGAGCCATTTTGTGATGGAAATTCCGCCCTATCGCCGACCGGTGGCCGCGAGTGTGGTGAGCCACACGTGGGAAAAGGGACGACAGTACCTGCGAAAGATGGGAGGCATCATCTTGGTGGCCTCGGTGGTGGTATGGGTGCTGGGTTACTTCCCGCAGCCCGATCGAGAACTCTCGCCTCTCGAACGGCAGGAGCAATCTTATCTCGGACAGGCCGGACATCTCATCCAACCGGCCATTGCGCCGCTCGGTTTCGACTGGCGCATGGGCGTCGGGTTGCTCACCGGTGCGGCGGCCAAGGAGCTGATGGTTTCGACACTCGGCGTGCTCTATCACATGGACGAGAAGAGTGCGGCGGCCGCCGGTTCGGGCCACGACGCGGCGGCCGATCAAGCCATCTCAACTGCCCTGCGCGACGCCACTTCGCCTGCAGCAGCGCTGAGCTATATGGTGTTTGCCCTGCTCTATTTTCCCTGTTTGGCTACCATAGCGGCCATTCGCGGCGAGAGCGGGCAGTGGAAATACGCCCTGCTCTCGATGGCCTACACCACCGCCGTGGCCTATCTGGCGGCGTGGCTCACCTTCCGTCTCGGAACCCACTGGTTCTGACTGAAACTTGGGCGCTTTTCGCTAAAACTTGGGCGCTTTTCTCCAAAAGTGGACTGATTCTTTTCAACACTCCTCGAGCGGGTGCGCATATGACTGCGCACTCGCTCTTTTTTTTCGCGAGCCCACCTTTTGCCCTCCCGCTTCCGGCGCAATTTTTGCCCTCCGAAAGAGCGAACTTGCGCATTCCGCAATTTCACAAATCGCAAAAAACACTCGTTTCAGCCCATTACGATGACAAAAAACACATTAACACTCTATTTCCCTCATTTTTAAGCCGAAAGTTTTTCGACACTCTACAAATAATTCATACCTTTGCCACGAATATAGAGCAGAACCTTGGAGCACATGGCCTCTTTCGGCCAACCACCGCGGATTTGCTTTCCATTTCTCGCAAATCATTCATTCTATTACATAATTCATAAAGCATACCGTGCAGATGAAAAAAAATTACTTATTACTGTTCCTCATCGCCCTGCTGTTCGGAACGGCAACGATGCGAGCAGATATGCTCAAATTCGGGGATATTAAGGCAGACAAGCGTTACTACCTTAAGATTGGTAATGGCTTTCTCTTCCTTCCGGAGGTTGTAGACTCCTTTAGAATTAGAAAAGGCGTAAAAAAACCAGCAAAAATCGCAAGAGGAAAGATTGCATGCTTCCCCGACCAAGCAAAGGCAACGAAACTTAAATTCAGCCCAGAACAAGGTGGTACGAGCTTGATTCAATCTTTTGAAGCATCTGATTACACTGGACCTATTGGCTACACAAGCGGTGGAGATATTATATCCACTCAAATAAATCTGTATAAATTCAACTACGTCAACGAGGGGGGGAAGTACTATTTAAAGGCTACCGAAGTTGACGCTGGAGTAGGTAAATACCTTACCAACAAAGCGGGAACAGTCACCCTTGAAGCAACCGCCTCCCCCGATGCGGTGATTGAATTCTTTGACCCGAATGGAGCCAACCAGGCAGAAGTTGCGGAGCATTTAAAGAAAATGCTCAACAGACTGTCTTTCTTCCAGTCTTACCGCCATCAACTGGGAGACAAGAGCCAAGATAGTCCGTTTTTGGGCAATGGACTTGGACAATATCCTCGCCCTAACATCCCCAATACTAACCCTGTCATTAAAGAAGAGTGGTCATACTTTTCTGTAAATATGTATAGAAAGGACTTCGCAGGTCTTAAAGGAGATGATGCCACTGCAAGTAACATCGAAATTGTCGAACACTGTGAAGCCGACCTGCGCATCAATAAGCCTCAAGCCGGAACCTATGTTGTGATTTCCACTAAATCACAATATGAAGACAAGATCCGCTTAAACGATAACCGAAGCAGTGAACTGAATTTCACTCCCGGATCTGCCGCCGGCGCTTCGCAACCCGCGAAATACCTCAAGGCTACGGCTACGGGATACACGCTGACCGACACGAAGGCTGAAGCTTCTGTATTCTACTTCGACGGTAACCACCTCACCGGTTTGGACTATGGTTTCGGTTTGAACACGACTCAAAGCAAATACAACCTCACGGAAACGGAACAAAAGGCTGTTGTGGCGCAAGGTAAGCTCGAGAAAACGCTCGATGCCGGTAGCTACAGTCTCAAAGTGGGCAACAAGTTCGTGAAACTTGACAACGCCGGCCTCAGCGTTACAGACAAAGAATCGGAAAGCCACATCTTCCTTGAAGAGGCTACAGAGTTCAAACTCAACACCGACGCATTGGGCTATGTTTCTTTCTTCGCTCCCACGGCTGTTGAAATCCTTGACAACGTAGAGGTCTACACCGGTAAGCTCAACGCACAGAATAGCGTTGTCAACCTCAAGAAGGTGAACACCAAAAAGATTCCCGAAAAAACGGCTGTATTGCTTCGCAAAGGAACCTCCAAGACTTCATTTACTGTGAAGAAAATAGACTCTGCTCCCGCAATTACAGACAACTCACTCCAAGGATACACGGTTTCTTCTAACAAGAACGTGGCAAACGCCTACGGATTCGCCGTTCAGAATAACAAACTCGTCTTTATCCCCCTTAATGACGGTGTTCGCGCCTTCAAGGCAGTGATCTTCAACGGCAATGCTGCCGGTATGCAAGAATTCATTCCCACGTCTTTCGCTCCTACGGGCATCGAAGGTGTGACTGTTGAGGAAAACAAAGAAGAAATCTTCGATCTCACCGGTCGCCGTGTAGAGTCTCCCGTCAAAGGGCAAGTCTATATCAAGGGCGGCAAGAAGTTCATTCAAAAATAAGCCATAACATCAAGATATGAAACAGTATTCAGCACCTCTAATCAAAGATGTTGTCCTGCACACAGAGCAAATGATGCAAACGGTATCCAAAGGAAACGCGGGTTCTGCATCAACTTTGAGCACCAACGAGAAAGGTCTCGGCACCGACATCTGGAACGACAAGGAAAACGAAGAGTAATCTCAACTTTCGTGCAGCGCGTTGATGCACATTTACACTGCAAAACGACACGCGCTACCGTAAGTTCAAATAAGAAACGCCCACTTACCGAAAGGTGAGTGGGCGCTTTTTTGTTGCAATGCACTGATCTCTCCCTTTATGCTCTGATTCCCCACTAAAACTCCCTTTGCGAGAACGAGTTTTCCAAGGGAAGAACAACGCGGTTCGCTCCCTCCGTCAACAAAGAGGCGCATAACGCCAAAAAGCCCTCTACTTTTAAGAAGGCTCTTCGATTTTGAACACAAAATGCCAAGCAAGATTACACAAACGCCCTGCATTTTCAAAATAAATGCAAGATCCCTCCCCCAAAACTTGCCCAACTTACATATACCCCCTATATTTGCCAAAAGCATTTCCACGCATAGTTCAAAAGAATCATCGCGCGCGCGTAGCTCTTCCCGCCTTCAAGGCCTACATTGAGGTGGACAACGCTGCAGGTGCCGCCGCTCCTCTCTTCGTTGCCCTCCCCACAGCCGTAGAAGCCGCTAAGGTACAAACCACGAAGGCTGGCACTACCAATGACCTCACCGGTCGTCGCGTACAACAGACCGCCAAGGGACAAGTTTACACGTCCGCAATGGTAAGAAATTCGTTCAGCAATAAAACTCATCCTACGTATGAAAGTCTATATCTCTCCCAGTCTTCAAAAAGTTCAGCTCAACGCTGAGCCTGTAATGGGCACCCTTTCGATTGACAAGAACTTTAAGGTTAATAACCACCGTCAGTTTCTGACTCAAGAAGAAGACTTCACCAACCCCATTTGGGGCGATGACGACTCGGCAGACGAAAGCGACAACACCTTCGGCGAGTTCGTAGGCTTCTAATCCCTGCCCTCTTTTCACGCGAGTCCACTTTTCTCGGTTTCTCGCCGGTGATTGTGCGCAAATCCCCTTTACGCACCTCCTCACTTCGGGACTACACGAAAGCACACTCGCAATCCACCGAGACGGCTCAGACAATTCACCTTGTCTGAGCCGTCTTTCTTTTTCTCCCTGCGTGTATTTCTGTAAAAACGCTCGCCCACTTCGTCCCCTTTCGCATTTCTTCCGCACTACTCCAAAACGCCCCTTACTGTAAGCATCACCCATCCCACGCGACTACTACTTTGAACTGAAACACCACTGCTTTTCCGCCCTTGTTTGCTCAACTCCACATTTACTCAGACAAAAAAACGGTTCACCCACTCACATTTTTCGCCCTTCGGTTTGCTCTTTCGCCCTTTCCTCCCTAACTTTGCGCACAAGCATGTCAGCAAAGCTCCGCACCCTCCGTCGTCAAGTGGCTCTGGCTTGGATACTCCTCCTCGCCCTACTGCCACAAATCGTGGTGAAGTCTCTTCACTACCACGACAGTGTGCCGACTTGCTCCACGCTCCGCGCCGATGCGCAAGCCGCGGCCGCGGTCTGTGCCGACTGCCTGCGTGAAGCCGCGGTACAAGCGGTACAACAAGGACGCTTCGCCACTGCCCCCACAGCCAAGTGGCCGGAAGACATCGGCAAAAAAGCCTCTCGGTGTCACCACCACAACGACCCACAGGGACAAGATCCGGCGAGTTCCCATCGAAATTGCAGCATTTGCCATTTCGTCCCCTCGCCCTGCACCGCCCCCACGGTTACCCAGTTTTGTTTTTTCGTTTCCACACCGGAAACTCCCTTTGTTTTTGATAGTCCCTCGGACTATCACACGGTGACGGAACGCGCAGCGATGCGTGGGCCGCCCCTCGTTTAGTTTTTTCCTCCCTTTTCTTTTCAGCGTTCGCCCGTAGGGCAGCGGTTAGCCGTCGCGGTGTTTCCACACCTCGTCGTTCTCTTGTAGGCTCACTGCCACTTGGCCGTTCCCCACCGCTCTTTTCGGCGCATCGGTGTCTTCTCGCCGTCGATTTTCGGCGATGAATTGGCGGTTTTTCTCCGTTTCTCGCCCCTTTCTCGCCCTCTCGGGGCGCACAGCGGGCATTCGCCGAACGGTGGATACGCCTTTTCTGTCGATTGCCGTGGCGCAGCTTCGCCAACGACCTATCTGTTCGGCGATTTCACACGCGTCAAAGGGCGATTTCGGCACAAAAAGGCCGATTTCATCGTCCTTTCAGCGAAAACAGCGCGGAGAACACCCTTTGCTCCTTGTGCTGTGTCAGCCTTTCCCACGTCCATGCGCCGGTAATTGGCGTTTGCCGTCGAAAAAGCACCGCTCCCCGCTTATTGGCTCCCCTTCGGCCGCTACAGGTCGAGGTGCAAACCGCTCTTCTCGGCGCACAGCGCCGCCCCCTCCTCTCCTTGCGAACGCCCTTTCCCTTTGCCCCGCTGCGCCCCTGCGCTTGCGGAGCTTTTCGCCTATCGTATTTCCCCTACTTTCATGTCCAAACTTCTTTTCCCCGGCCTACTGCTCAGTGCGGCTGTGGTGGTTCCCGCCACTTTACGCGCCGCCGAACCTCAACCCGTCGGTACACCGCGCCTGCTCATCACCGATCGCGACACAGGTCTCCCCATTTCGGGCGCCGTGGTGCGCCACAGCGGACACCTCTGGCGCTCTGACGAGGCCGGTTTGCTCCTCCTCAACGAAAATGCCCTCCGTGGCGACAGTCTCACCGTGAGTGCGGTGGGCTATGTCGACCGCCGCATTGCCACCGACGAGGTGCGCAGTCATCGCCCCCTGCGCGTGGCGCTCACCGCGCTCACCAATCGGCTCAACGAGGCCGTGGTGCAGACCGGACGCATCGTCCACTCGAGCAATACCGCCACGCAAACGCTCTCGGCAGCGGAGGTGCAGAAAAATCTCGGTAGTTCCTTTGCCTCCACCCTCGAACAAATCAAAGGAATGAGCATGGTGCAAACCGGCGCCACCATCGCCAAACCGGTGTTGCACGGCATGTATGGCACGCGCTTGCTCATCATGAACAACGGCGTGCGCCAGCAGGGACAACAATGGGGCGTGGATCACGCGCCCGAACTGGATGCCAACAACGCCGGCCGCATCAATGTGGTGAAAGGGGCGGAGGCCGTGCGCTACGGTGCCGAAGCCCTCGGCGGAGTGATCCTGCTCGACAGCAAAGCCCTCCCTTATATGCGTTCGCAGCCCGAAGGCAATGTCTCGGCACTCTACGGCAGCAACGGCCAACGCCTCGCCCTGACAGGATCGGCCGACGCCGGTTTGCCCTTTGCGGGCGGCCGTGCGGCGTGGCGTGTGCAAGGCACTTATGTGAATGGCGGCGATCGCTCCACAGCACGCTATCTGCTCAACAACACCGGCCTGCGCGAAGCCAACGGTTCTGCGGCCTTCGGCTGGAAACGCGACCGCTTCGAGGTCGATGCCTTCTACAGTCTGTTCTCCACCCGCATCGGCGTGCTCTTCAGTGCGCAGATGGGCGACGAACAACTGCTGCGCGAGCGCATTCGCCTCGGTCGTCCGACAGAATTCTACCCCTGGACGCGCCAAATCGACTATCCCTACCAGAAAGTGGTGCACCAAGTGGCCAAACTCCACACGCGCTACGCTCTTCCCTCGGGCGGCACGCTCGAATGGCAGGCCGCTTATCAACACGACGACCGCCGGGAATTCAACCAGCGCCGCAATTTCCGCTCACACGTGCCCACCCTCGATCTGCAGTTGGAGAGTTTCCAAACCGACGGGCGCTGGCAACAGTCGTATGCCGACCACTGGACGACGGAAGCCGGCCTGTTCTATGCCAATGTCAAGAACACCAACACACCGGGCACCGGTGTTGTGCCGATCATTCCGAACTATGTGCAGCAAAATGTCGGTGTCTTCGCCATTCAGAAGTATTCCGGTCACGAATGGGGCGCAGAAGCGGGCGCACGCCTCGACCATCAGCGACTCAACGCCCGCGGTATTGATCTTTACGGCCGTCCTTACGGGAAACTCGACCATTATAATAATGTCACCTACACCCTCGGCGCGCATGCCCACGTCTTACCGGGACTCGACGTGCTGACCAATGTGGGATCGGCCTGGCGCGCACCGCACGTCCACGAGTTGTACAGCAACGGCGTGGAGCATTCGAGCGGACTCTTCGCACGCGGCGATGCCGGCTTGCGTCCCGAAGTGAGCACGAAGTGGATTTCGTCGCTACGCTTCTCGCGTCCGCGCTTCTCAGCCTCCATTGATGGCTATGTGCAGTGGATTCAAAACTACATCTTCGACGCGCCCACTTCAGAAGTCATCACGATGGTGTCGGGCGCTTACCCGGTTTTCCAATATCGTGCCACCGATGCGTTCTTCCGCGGCGTCGATGCCGAAGCCAAGTGGCAAGTTTTGTCGCGTTTGACGGTAGAAGGCGGTGCATCGTGGGTGCGCGCCGACGATCGCTCGAAGGAAAAACCGCTACCCTTCATCCCTTCATTCCGACTCTCGGACGCGGTGACGCTAAGACTCGGCAGCGTGGCGCACTTGCACGACCTCTATGTGAAGGCCTCGCACAAATATGTGGCGAAACAAACGCATTTTGATCCCGCCACCGACTTGATCGACTTCACCCCCGCGGCCTATCATCTCTTCGGCGCGGAGGCCGGCGTGAATTGGGTGCTGCCCGACGGCCGAAAAATCAAGTTCCTGCTCACAGCCGACAATCTTTTCAACCGCGAATACCGCGAATATACCAACCGCTTCCGCTATTACGCGCACGACCTCGGCCGTGATGTGCGTTTTATGCTCACTTGGGAGTTTTAAGTTTCGGGCTCAGCCCCTTCATCTGTAGGGTTTGTGCCTAAAAACCACCATTTCATCGATCTTATTGCGCTATGCGAATCGCTTATTCCCTCCTCTTTTCCCTCGTCCTCGGCTGCGCCGGCCTGTTTCTCGCGGCCTGCTCGCTCGAACCCGAAGCACCGGTGGACGAACGCCGCAGCAAAGACCACGGCGACCCCACTCGCGTAGAACTCACCCTACGCCACGGCGCGTGGGACGGCACGATTTTCACCCCCGATGCGGGCGAAACGGCCGACACACGCGAACAAACCATCACCTATGCCCTGCAACCCGAATTGGGTTGGGCCCCCTTGGCCGGCACGCCCGCGGGTTTCAACGTGCGCCGCGCCGAAGGGACGCAACATGCCTACGAGTTGCGCATCCGCTACTTCGACTTGGCCGGCGAAGACATCACCCGCCAATTCATCGACAACGGGCAAGACAAAATTCACCAGCACTTTTTCATCCCCGATGCCGTCTTCACGCCCGACAGCGTGGCGCGGCCGGACGAACAGCGCAGCGATCGCGTCTACACCTACACCTATGCCGACACCACCCCCTGGTATGACGAGCTTTCCACCCCCGGCACGAAACTAACGGGCGATGTCAACCCGATAGGCTTCAAGGGCATTTTCCAATTCAAGGAGGCGCGCGACCTGCACATCTACATTCGCCTGATGCACGCCCGCATTTCGAAATTCAACAAGCGCGATCACAGCCTTTCGCCCTTCTATGCGCCCACCCCCGGGCAGTTGCAAGAAGACGCGTGGGACATCGCGATGCGCTTCCCGGTGAAAAGCCGATAAAACCGACGCTCACGCGCTGAAATCCCGATTTCATCGCGCTCACCCATTTGCTATCTCTATCCATTCATCTCAATTTTCAGCCCTATGATTCGTAAAATCTTTGGCGTGCTCCTGCTCGCCGCCACCGCTTTCGCCTTCGGCGCCTGCGACAAGGAAAACAACGAAAAACCAACTCCCCAACCCGCTCCCAAAGTCCACAGCGGCGAAGAAGCCGAGCCCGTGCGCGCCGAACTCATCCTCGCCGGCGGACACTTTCACGGCGTGGCGTTCCACCAAGACGCCGACGCGAAAGGCATCACTTACAAGAAAGCCGTGCAGCACCTCACCTTTGTGCGCAAAGGCGACGCGTGGGAAATCGAAAAAGGCAGCGCCGAAGCCTTCCGCGTGCTGAGTTCCACGCAATATCTCTATCCCTACGGCCTTTGGATCAAGTATTACGATGCGAAAGGCCAAGACATCACCGCCACCATCGCGGCCAACGGCGAAAGCCGCACGCACCAGCACTTTTTTGTGCCGGCCGACGTGAAGCCCACCTTCGACGGCAAGGCCGAAAACGACGATCAAATCGCCGATTCGCTCCTCAACTATGTCTATATGGACACCAATCCCACCGACGGCATTCTGAAATCGACCACCGACAAGGCAACGGGCAAAACGATTCCCGCGGCGAAACTCACCGGCTCGAAGGTGATCGGACAAAATGCCCTCGGCGACATTTTCGAGCCGCTCAACCCCATCGGCATGAAGGGCTTCTTCCAATTTAAGAAGCCGCGCAAATCGTTCGTGCTCACCGTGACGCTCTTCCATTTCGACGGCGATTCGAAATTCCCCGGCGGCAAACCCTCGCCTTTCTTCACCCCCACGGCCGGACAGTTGACCACGGCTCACCGCGAAGTGGTGCTCCGCGTGCCGTTTGTGGTCTATGCCTCGCGCGAAGAAACGGGCGATTGGGAAACCCTCGACGCAGTGCCCTACGCGAAACTCCGCCCGACCGAACAGCGCTTGGTGCTTTCCACCGCTCGCGCCTACGGCATCTCCGAAGAACTGGCCACGACCGACTGGTTCGCCCACATTCTCGGCGAAGTGGACAAGGAGAGCGGCGCGCTCTGGTTCTGATTTTCTTTTGGACTGCGCCACTGCATACTTTACCCTCCCCCTTCCTCCCCGATAAAACCGTAGAAATTGTCGAAAGAAGCCGGAGAATCGCCCGATTCATCGGTGGTGTGCCACAGCAGCGCGCTGCTTGCCGGCAAAAGTCCACAGGTTTTCGCGAAGAGTTGCCGACTTTTCTCAGAAACACCGCACGTTTTTTCCGAAACGTGCGGTGCTTTTGTTTTTCGGGGCGGACGCGACTGACGAAAAGCCCCTAAATGTTTGTCTTTCTGCCAACAAACGTGTAAATTTGCTCATCAGTAAACTCCTCTCTTATGAAAATAGCACTCATCGGATACGGCAAGATGGGCAAAATGATCGAATCCATCGCGAAATCGCGCGGACACGAGATCGTGGCCATCATCGATGTCGACAACCGCGCCGACTTTGACACCGACGCTTTCCGCTCGGCGGAGGTGGCCATCGAATTTACGACTCCCACCTCGGCCTACGACAACTACCGACAAGCCTGGGCACAGGGCGTAAAGGTCGTGAGCGGATCGACCGGTTGGCTCGCACAGCACGAAGCCGACGTGCGGCGCGCCTGCACCGTCGAAGGGCACACGCTCTTTTGGGCTTCGAACTTCTCGCTCGGCGTGGCCATCTTCTCGGCCGTGAACAAATACTTGGCACAGATCATGAATGCCTATCCCGACTACGAGGTTTCGATGGAAGAGACGCACCACGTGCACAAACTCGACGCGCCTTCGGGCACCGCCATCACGCTGGCCGAGCAAATCGTGGAACGATTGGATCGGAAAACGGCGTGGGTGAAGGGTGAGGTGCACGAAGCCGACGGCTCCGTCACGGGCAGTCGCGCCAACACGCCCGACACGTTGCGCATCGACGCAGTGCGCCGCGATGAGGTGCCGGGCATTCACTCGGTGACCTACACTTCGGAGGCCGACAGCATCACCATCACCCACGATGCCCACTCGCGCCGCGGATTTGCCCTCGGGGCTGTGCTCGCGGCCGAATATACCGCAAAGCACACCGGTCTGCTTTCGACCGACGACCTTTTCGATTTCTAAGTAACTCCCGTTTATCGGCCGGCCGAAGCGGAGTGTCGACGCAACCGCTTGAAGCCGAAAACCGCCAAAATGGAGCGAACGACCGTAAAACGTGCGCTTTCATCGACAGCGGTTTGCCCTGAGAACCCGAATATATCGATCAAATCTTATGGATAAGAAGCCTAAAATCACCACTCGCCGGTGGCTCACGCTCGGCATCGTCCTCTCGCTCTATCTGCTCTTCCTCTATTGGGTGGAATCGTGGTGGGGATTGCTGCTCGTGCCCTTCATCATTGATTTCTACACCACGCGTTTCATCAACTGGTATTGGTGGCGCGACTCGAACAGCAGCGTAGTGCGCGTGTTCATGGGGTGGGTCGACGCCATCGTCTTTGCTTTGGTGGCCATCTACTTCATCAATCTCTATTTCTTCCAGAATTTCGTCATCCCCTCCTCGTCTTTGGAGAAAACCCTCTTGACGGGCGACTATCTGCTGGTGTCGAAACTGAGCTACGGGCCGCGCATTCCGCAAACTCCCTTGACCATGCCCCTCACCCAGCACAATCTGCCCCTGTGGTTGGGCGGCGGCAAGAGCTACCTCGAATGGCCGAAGTGGGACTACCGCCGTGTGAAAGGCTTCGGGCAGGTGCAGACCGGCGACATCGTAGTTTTCAACTACCCTTCGGGCGATACGGTGGCTACGAACTTCCAAGCGCAGGATTACTATCAGCTGGTTTACTCCGCCGGTGCGGAGGCGCTCGGCGTCAATGAGCCTGCTGACTCGTTGCCTCCCGCCTTGCAGCGCGTGGCCTACAAAAAAATCTATGCCGTCGGGTGCAATTTACTCCGCAATAAGGAGTCGGGAGCCGGCGAGATCATTAGTCGCCCGGTCGATCGCCGCGAGAATTATGTGAAACGCTGCGTCGGTGGCCCGGGACAGACGCTGCAGATCAAAAACAACGTGATCTATCTCGACGGCAAGGCCCAAAAGCAGCCCAAAGACGTGCAGTTCAACTATCTCGTGCACTTCAATCAACCCCTGCCCACCGATTTCTGCAAAGAAAACGGCATTACGGCCGAGGACATTGAGCGCAACGAGAGCGGCACGGTGACGATGCCGCTGACCGAAGACTTGCGCCGCAAACTGGAGCGCATGCCTGAGTTCTGCAGCAAGCCTGTAAAAGCACCGAGCTTCAACCAATGGCTCTTCCCCCTCAACCTGGCGAAAAAATGGACGGTATCGGACTACGGCCCCTTGTGGATTCCGAAACGCGGCGCCACGGTACAGCTCACCTTGGCCAACTTGCCGATGTATGAGCGCTGCATTGCCGTCTACGAGAACAACCGCCTCGAAGTGCGCGGCGAGCAAATCCTGATCAACGGCCGCCCTGCGAAGAGTTACACCTTCAAAATGGACTATTACTGGATGATGGGCGACAATCGCGACAACTCCGCCGACTCACGTTTCTGGGGTTTTGTGCCCGAAGACCACATTGTGGGCAAACCGCTGATGGTGTGGATTTCGCTCGACAAAGACTACGGCCTTCTCGACGGCAAAATTCGTTGGAACCGCTTCTTCAAGTGGGTGGCCAACATCCAATAAACTCATACTTGGTGCGTTTCGGGTCTGCCCTCGCTGACGCTGTCTCACTCCGCCTTACTCTGCCGCCGCAGCTCCGCCACGTGCCGAGCGGCGGCGGTCGTTTTTCTCCGAATTCACCGCACACGCTGCGCTCCCTTCCCTCCCCTTTCGCACGATGATTCATCTTCTTTCTTCGGCCTACCTCGGGCCTATCCATTATTATACGAAGCTTTTTGCCGGTTGTCCCGTGATCGAGGAGCGCTGTGACCACTATGTAAAGCAGACCTATCGCAACCGCTGCCTCATCGCCACGGCAGACGGGGTGCTGGCGCTCACCGTGCCGGTGCAAGGACGCAGCAAAAGCGAGGGCGGCGACTCGAAAACGCCGATGCGCGAGATGCGCCTCTCGGAACACGGGCGCTGGCGCGAGATGCACCTCAACGCGCTGACGGCAGCTTACGACCGCACGCCGTATTTCGAGTATTATGTCGATGAATTCGCCGAAATCTATCGTACGCCCTTCGATCGCTTGGTCGATTTCAACGCGGCTTTTCAGCGTTTGGTGCTGCGTCTGCTCGACATCGAACCGCAATGGAGCGCCAACGAAGGCGAATATCTGCTCGCCGAGGCGATGCCCGGTTGCCGGGATTGGCGCGAAAAGATCCGCCCCAAGGTGTCGCCGGACTTCGACCCCACGTTTCGCCCGGTGCCTTACTATCAGGTGTTTGCCGACCGCAATGGTTTTCTGCCGAACCTGAGTATTGTGGACTTGTTGTTCAACCTCGGCCCCGAAAGTCGGCTCATTTTGCGCGATTCCATCGTGGCCGGCTCCGAAAAGTAAGGTCGGCCTGCCCTCGGTGGTCGGTCATTAGTGCGAATACGGGGAGGACGGTGCCAGCGTGGCGCACCGCCGTTGGCATGACGAGGAAGTCAAGGCCAAACAATCGAGCTGCGTTTTTCGTCGTTTGCGACAATGTGAGAATAGAAAGCGCAACCTAAAATAAGCCGTGAGTTTTTTTAAGAAGATAAGCGATATGGTATATGTACTTTTGCTACGAGGAATCAATGTAGGCGGAAAGAACAAAGTGATTATGAGTGAGCTGAAGAAAAAACTTTTGGATGAGGGGTTTGAAAAAGTGGACTCTTACATCAATAGCGGAAATTTATTTTTCAGCAGTGCACTCAGTCCCGAAAATTGTATCTCGAAGATTGCACGATTATTAGACCTAAACTACGATTTCTCTATCCCATTTGCAGTGATAAGCAGAGAGGAGTATTTAGAAGAAAGAGCTGCATTGCCAGATTGGTGGCAAGAAGACTTGGCAAGAAAAGATGTTCTTTTTGTTTCCAATGGCATGGACAAATCAGCCATTGTGGATTTCATCAACGAATCCGAGTTCCACAATGAAATCGTTCATCTGGGCAGCAATGCGATCTTCTGGGGAAAATATGATGAAGCAGAATATCTGAAATCAACCTACCATAAGCAACTCACGAAACAAGCTTTTTACAAGTACATTACGATCAGAAACGGAAAGACCTACGAAAAGATCGCAGACATTCTGGAGGGAAAAGGGTGAGGCTACCCACCAATCGCTGCAAACGGCCATAAAAAAGAACCGCCGCACTCAAAAAAGTATTCGAGTGCGGCGGTTTGCGTTGTAGCCTGCGCGCGTTGTGACGCGGCAAGGGCGATGTGTAGCGAAAATCGGCCTTAGGCTTTGGGCGCGACGGCTTTCAGAATCTGTTCGGCGTGGATTTTTGTGCGAATCTGCCCGGGGGTGAAGATGCGCTCCACGCATCCCTGTTCGTCGATGAGGAAGGTGGTGCGCAAGAGGCCGACGGTGATGCGACCGTAGCGATTTTTCTCGCCCCACACGCCCATGGCTTCGATGAGTCGCTTGTCGGTGTCGGCAATGAGGGGGAAGGGCAAGGACTGGGCGGCGGCAAACTTCTGATGGCTCTCGGCCGAATCGGCGCTTACGCCCAAGATGTCGTAGCCCAAGGCCTGCAATTCGCCGAAATGATCGCGCAAAGAGCAGGCTTCGGCCGTACAACCGGGGGTGGAATCCTTGGGATAAAAATAAAGTATGACCTTACGGCCGGAGAAATCGCTCATGCGCCATTCGCGTCCCTCCTGATCGACTCCGAGAACTTCGGGTACTTTGTCTCCGATTTGCATAGTGATAATATATATATTGTGATGTTGAGATGAGACAACAAAGATGCACATTCTTCGGCGTTCCACCAAACGAATGGAACCTTAAAGCGCACTCGACATATCTTCCGCGATGTGTTTTGACATCCACAAACAACGAATGAACGGAGGCTAGGGGGAGAAAAGCCCACGACTTTTTTGCAGACAAAGGTTGGTTATGTCGGGCTTGTGGCGTAACTTTGCAATGCACCTGCGTGCGGTGTGGCCGAGCGCAACCCGCAACGGTGCTTTTTCACAGCATCACACTATACAAATCACAGCATACACAATGAAAAGAATCGTTTTGCTCCGCCACGGCCAAAGCCAGTGGAACCTCGAAAACCGCTTCACCGGTTGGACCGACGTAGACCTTACCGAACAAGGTTTGGAAGAAGCTCGCAAAGCCGGCGAACTCTTGAAGAAAGAAGGCTTCAAGTTCGGCATGGCTTACACTTCTTACCTGAAGCGTGCCATCAAGACCCTCAACAACGTGATCGACGCAATGAATGCGGACTGGATCCCCGTGCAGAAGTCTTGGCGCTTGAACGAAAAGCACTACGGCATGCTCCAAGGCCTCAACAAGAGCGAGACGGCTGCCAAGTATGGCGAAGAACAAGTGCTGGTTTGGCGTCGTAGCTTCGACATCGCACCCGATCCCATCGCCGAAGATGACAAGGAACGCAACGCGAAGTACGAAGATCGCTACGCTGAAGTGGCTGACGCCGAACTTCCCCGCACCGAGTCGCTCAAAGACTGCATCGGCCGCACCCTTCCCTACTGGACGGCCGTGATCTTCCCCACCCTCAAGAAGGTAGACGACCTCCTCGTGGTGGCGCACGGTAACAGCCTCCGCGGTGTGATCAAGCACCTCAAGGGCATCAGCGACGAGGACATCATCAGCCTCAACCTCCCCACGGCACTTCCCTACGTGTTCGAGTTTGACGATGATCTCAACCTCGTGAAGGACTACTTCCTCGGCGATCCCGAAGAGATCAAGAAGCTCCAAGAAGCTGTGGCCAACCAAGGTAAAAAATAAACCGGCCACCGGCGACGCCGTTCGCCTCAACTCATTGCGCATCTTGCCCCGCGGCAAGGTGCGCTTTTTTGCTTTCTGACCTGCCGGGCCACAACCAACCTTTCCTTCTTCGCCACAGAGGGCAGAAGGCGCACGCGTTTTGGGAACTCCTCGGGCTGTAAATCGCAAAATTCGGGGTGATTCACAACGTCCGGCGAGGGAAAAAGGCTCAAAAAAAAGCGGTTTCATCGGAAAAAGTCTCTCTGTCGAAAAGGCTCTCCGAGAGGGGGGTGCAGGGACTGCTCCTATATAAATAATGTACCCTACAATGCCTTTCAAAATGTAGGATTCGAAGCAGAAAAAGAAGAAAAGTATTTTACTATAAATCAGCAACTTGACTTCGCATTGCTGAAGCAATATTGCAGGGGGCGGGTAAAATTCGGCAAAGCGCCGAGAATATCTGCAGATTTATTACTAACTTTGCTCGCTACTATATCGTAAATCACACCACATGCCCACGCTCTGTCCCACCTACCACGTTCCGGTACTGCTCAACGAGACCGTTGACGGGCTCAACCTGCGCCCTGAAGGCACCTACGTCGATGCCACATTCGGCGGAGGCGGTCATAGCCGCGAAATCCTCCGCCGTCTCGGTCCGGAAGGCCGACTTTATGGTTTTGACCAGGACGCCGATGCCCGAAACAACGTGCCGGACGACGCACGTTTCACGTTTGTGGCCGCAAACTTCCGCTTCCTGCCCAACTGGATGCGTTATCACGGCGAAACGGAGGGAGTGGACGGCGTGTTGGCGGACTTGGGCGTGTCGAGTCACCACTTCGACGACGAAACGCGGGGCTTTTCCTTCCGTTTCGACGCACCGCTCGATATGCGCATGAACACCCGCGGCGGCATTACCGCAGCCGAGGTGCTCAACACCTACGATGAAGCCGATTTGGCGCGCATTTTCCACCTGTTCGGCGAACTGAAAAACGCAAGACGCTTGGCTTCGGCCGTGGTGAAGACGCGCGGCACAAAGCCGTTCGCGGAAATTGCCGATTTGCTCAGTTGCGTGCAACCGTTCGTGCCGAAAGAGCGCGAGAAAAAAGACTTGGCCAAGGTGTTTCAAGCCTTGCGCATCGAGGTGAACCACGAGATGGATGTGCTCCGCGCCTTGCTCGAAGGGGCACTCCGCGTGTTGAAACCGGGAGGACGCCTCTCGATTCTCACTTATCACAGTCTTGAAGACAGAATGGTGAAGAACTTTATGCGCGCCGGCAACATCGAAGGGAAAGTGGAACAAGATTTCTACGGCAACCGCTTGGCTCCCCTGCGACCGGTCAACAATAAAGTGATTGTTCCCTCTGCCGAGGAGCAAGCTGAAAACCCCCGAAGCCGAAGCGCGAAACTTCGCGTGGCGGAAAAATGCTGAATCGCTCACAGACGCTTTTATCTATGGAAAAAGACACGACTCCCGACATGCATGCCGACCGGCCGTTGACGTCGGAACCCGATATGACATCGGCAGAAGCTCCCTCTACCGAAAAACAAGACAACGAGGACAAGTGCACCACGGAAAAATCGTCCAAAACGAAGGACGATGGCGAATTGGTGCTGCCATCTGTCATCTCAATGAACGATGATGAACTTTCGTTCAGCGGAAAAGCGTTCCTCGAACTGTTGAAGGGAACGACTTTCGGCGAAATGTTCAAACAAAACTCCGGGTTTATTACCTTGGTCGTGGTGCTCGTGGTGAGCTACGTGGCACTCGGCTACACCATCCGCGCAGAAAGACTCGAAAACGACCGCCTCTCGAAAGAAGCGCTCAACTGGCGCTACCGTGCCTTGACCCGTTCGAGCGAATTGAGGGAGCGCACCCTACGATCGAACATAGAAAACCGCTTGCCGGACTCCACGCTCCACACGCCAACCGAGAGTCCTTATGAACTAATGGTTCCCAAAGCAGACGAAGAATAAAAACCTAACGGCCTAAATCCACACGATATGGACGACAAACAACCAAAATACAACACCCGAAGAGTGTTGGCTCGCTATAAGTTCATTGGTTTCCTCTTTGGATTCTTTGGATTGGTCATTTTGCTCAAGGCGGCCTACTTGATGACGGTGGATCGTGACTATTGGCTGGCTGTGAACGCAAAGTTCGAGAGCGAATACAAACCGCTCCCGGCTACTCGTGGCAACATTCTCTCGGCAGACGGCCAACTGCTGGCCACTTCCTTGCCGGAATATCGCATTTTTCTGGATCCGATGTCGTGGGAACGGGATTCAGTCAAAAGAGAAAAAGACCAAAAGCGCCGCGACTCGATTCTGACCCACTGCATGGACAGCATCGTGAACGGGATGCACCAAATCATTCCCGACTTGGATCCCCAAGCACTTCGCCGTCGCATCATTGAGGGGCGCCGCAAAAAGAAACACAACATCGCGCTCTACTCCCAAAAACGCGTCACGCATCTCCAACTTTTGGAGTTGAAGAAACTGCCGCTCTTCCGCCTTTCGGTCGGAATGGGGGGCTTTCGCTACGAAGAGTTCCGCCGCCGCAAAAATCCTTACGGACATTTGGCGGCACGCACGGTGGGAAAACTCCGTTCTGACAATGATTCTGCGCTGAGTGGACTGGAATTGGCTTTTGACACTGAACTGAGCGGACGCCCCGGCGTATGTCACCGCGAAAAGGTGTCGAATCGCTATATTGATGTTGTGGACACAACTGCCGAAGACGGTTGCGACGTGGTGACCACACTCAATGTGAGCATGCAAGACCTCACAGAAAAAGTGCTCGGCGATCAACTTCGACAGCTTAACGCCCGTGCCGGTATGTGTATCTTGATGGAAGTGGCTACCGGTGATGTGAAGGCGATTTCATCGCTCTCGCGACTCAGCGACGGATCGTACGCTGAAATCGAACCGCGCGCCGTAACCAACATGATGGAACCGGGATCGGTGTTCAAACCGATGTCGTTTATGGTGGCCATGGACGACGGAAAAATCACGATGAACAGCACTTACGACACGGGATCGGGCGTGAAAGACATTTACGGCCGCAAAATGCGCGACGCCGATTGGCGAAAAGGCGGAAATGGTGTGATGACCGTGCCGGAAATCATCAAACGCTCGTCCAATGTGGGCGTGAGCGGTCTCATCGACCGTGCCTATGGACGCGATCCCGACAAGTTTGTGGAAGGACTGCAGCGCATCGGCATCATGGAGGACTTGCATATCCCCATTCCCGGCTACCGCGTACCACGCATTCGCTACAAGCGCGACAATGCAGCCAAATGGTATGGAACTACCCTCTCATGGATGAGCATCGGCTACGAAACTCAGGTGCCGCCGATCTCTACTTTGACCTTCTACAATGGCGTTGCCAACGGCGGAAAGCTCGTACAACCGCGCTTTGTCACCGAGATTCGACGCAACGACGAGGTGATCAAAGAATTTCCCGTGGTGGTTTTGCGCGAAAAGATGTGCAAAGATCAAACCCTCCGCGACATTCAAACCTGCCTCGAAGGCGTGATCGGTAAAAACAGCGGTACGGGTAAAGCGGCCTATTCGAAGTATTTCCGCATGGCCGGTAAGACCGGTACGGCACAAATCTGGAGCAAACACGGTTTTGCGGCCAACTATTTGGTGAGCTTCGCCGGCTATTTTCCCGCCGACCACCCCAAATATTCGATGATTGTCTGCATTGAGAAAACAGCTCCCGCCTACGGTGGCGCCCACTGCGGCCCGGTGTTCAAGAAGATCGCCGAAACTGTAATGGCACGCGACCTCAATCCGGATTACCGCACAGCGCGCGACAGCACTGAGCGCTTGCACAGCCTTCCTTTCATGGCTGCCGGCAATCTCAACGCACTGAACAACGTTCTCACCGGCATAGGCATGGGACATCAAGGACTTCCCGTCACCGCTTCGGGCATCGTGTGGGGCAACAATGCGGGCGAATACAAACGCATCATCCTCTCTCAAGAAGCGGCCGCGCAGGGTATGCCCTCGCTCATCGGTTATGGGCTGCGCGATGCGGTCTATCGCCTCGAACGCATGGGATTGCGTGTAAAAGCCACCGGTGTCGGACACGTTGTGCGCCAAAGCATCGCACCGGGTACCAAAGTGCAAAGAGGAATGCGCGTCGGTTTGCTCCTTTCGCTCAACGACGACCGACACCTCTCGGAGAACGAAGACCTGGCTTTCAGAAGAATGTACGGACTTCCCATCGAAAAAAAGGATAGCACACAAAAAACTGCGGATTCATCGCGAACTGCTGCGGTGAAATCGGAGAATTCCGTCGTTTCCAACAGCGATAATAAAAAAACAAAGCCTACTCCTGCCAACCACAGCGGAACGAGCCAAAAGAACAAGGAACAAAAGTCCGGTTCTTCATCAACTTCAAAGTCTACCGCCTCAACCTCCAAAAGCTCCGCCTCGAGTTCTTCCTCATCAGCGTCCAAAAACGACAAGAACGAGGCCTCTTCCAATAAAAAAACGCCTAAGGGCTCCAAGTCATAATCCTATCTCATGTACTTAAAGGATCTACTTTTATCGACAGAAATCGTCGATTCCATCGGAAATCTCGAAACGAACATCACCGGCATCGCCATCGACTCGCGTTGTGTTCGCCCCGGTTTCCTTTTTGTGGCCGTCAAAGGCACACAAACCGACGGCCACGCGTTTGTGGGCAAGGCCGTTGAAAACGGCGCCGCCGCCATTTTAGTGTGCGAGCCCGTCGACGTTCCGAATTCCCTCACCGTCGTGCGCGTTGCCGACACCGAAAGTCTGGTCGGCACCATCGCCACGCGTTTTTACGGCAATCCTTCGCGCAACCTGCGTCTCGTCGGGGTGACCGGCACCAACGGTAAGACGACAGTGGCCACAGTGCTCTACCAACTCTACCGCGGTTTGGGCTACAAAGTGGGATTGATTTCGACCGTTTGCAACTACATTGACGATCGTGCGGTGGAAGCCACGCACACCACCCCAGATCCGATTTCGCTCAACGCGCTTTTGGCCGAAATGGTCGAAGCCGGCTGCGATTATGCCTTCATGGAATGCTCTTCACACTCCATCCATCAACACCGCATCGGCGGTTTGCACTTCGAAGGCGCACTTTTCACCAACCTTACCCGCGACCATCTCGACTACCACGGTAGTTTCGAGAATTATCGCGACGCGAAAAAGATGTTTTTCGACGGTTTGAGCAAGGAATCTTTTGCCATTACGAACGCCGACGACCGCAATGGCATGGTCATGGTGCAAAACTGCGCAGCCAACGTCAAGACGTATAGCACACGTGCCGCTGCCGACTTCAAAGGCCGCATCATCGAAGAAAGCATCGAGGGCATGCTCCTCGAAATCGACGGACGCGAAGTGAGCGTCCCCTTCGTCGGACGATTCAATGTCAGCAATTTATTGTGTGTTTATGGTGCCGCAGTCATGCTCGGCGCCGATCGAGACGAAATTCTGCGCGTGATGTCGGGACTTCGCCCCGTCAATGGTCGTTTCGAAGCCATTCGCTCGCCGAAAGGCTTCAGCGCTGTCATCGACTACGCCCACACGCCCGACGCCTTGGCCAATGTGCTGCAAGCCATTCACGATGTCATCGGCAAAAACGGCCGTATCATCACCGTTTGCGGCGCCGGCGGCAACCGCGACAAGGGGAAGCGTCCCCTCATGGCACAAGAAGCGGCGCGACAGTCCGACCAAGTGATCATTACCTCCGACAATCCGCGATTTGAACGCCCCGAAGACATCATTCAGGACATGTTGGCCGGACTCGACGACGAGCTACGCGCCAAAACCCTCCACATCACCGACCGCCGCGAAGCCATTCGCGCCGCTGCGGCCATGGCACGTCCCGGCGATGTCATCCTTGTCGCCGGTAAAGGACACGAACCCTATCAAGAAATCGAAGGCGTCAAACACCATTTCGACGATCACGAAGAAGTACGCGCCGCCTTTGGCTGCTAACCAACGGCCTTTTTTGCGTCTCTTCTCCACTTTTTTCCCCATTTCATCATGCTTTATTACCTTTTTCGTGCACTCGAACAATTCGGGATCCCCGGTTCTGCGTTGTGGAGCTACATTTCCTTCCGTTCGCTCCTTGCACTGATTCTCGGTCTCATCATTTCCATGTGGTTCGGCGAGTATTTCATCAAATGGATGAAGCGCCGCAACATCGGTGAGACCGCTCGCGACGCCAGCATCGACCCCTTTGGAGTGAACAAAGTGGGCGTTCCCTCGATGGGTGGCCTCATCATCATCTTGGCCATCCTCATTCCCACCCTCCTCCTCGGCCGTCTGCGCAACATCTACACCTTGCTCATGATTGGCACCACCTTGTGGTTCGGTGCCATCGGTTTTCTCGACGACTACATCAAGATCTTCAAGAAAAACAAGGAAGGACTTGCCGGTCGCTACAAGATTTTGGGGCAAGTGGTCATGGGGCTCATCGTCGGACTCACCCTCTACTTCAGTCCCGATGCCGTGATCCGCGAAAACATTGAGCGCGGGCGCGTCGGCGACAAGATCGAAATCATCCACAAAGGCGAAGCCGTCAAAAGCACCAAGACCACCATTCCCTTTGTGAAGAACAACAATTTCGACTATGCCGACCTCGTCGGTTTCCTCGGTGAGCACAAACAGACCGCCGGTTGGATTGTTTTCGTCATTATGGTCATCATCGTCACCGCCGCCGTGTCGAACGGTGCCAACCTCAACGATGGAATGGACGGAATGGCCGCCGGCAACAGCGCATTCATCTGCATTGCCCTCGGCATACTCGCCTACGTTTCGAGCCACGTCGAGTATGCGTCCTATTTGAACATCATGTTTGTGCCCGGATCTCAGGAACTCGTGATCTTCATCTGCGCTACCGTCGGTGCTCTCATCGGCTTCCTTTGGTATAATGCCTACCCCGCCCAAGTGTTTATGGGCGACACCGGTTCGCTCACCATCGGCGGAATCATCGGCGTGTTGGCCATCATCATCCACAAAGAACTCTTGGTGCCCCTGCTCTGCGGCGTGTTCCTCTTCGAAAGCGTGAGCGTCATCATCCAAACCCAGGTGTTTAAGTTCTTCAAGCGCCGCGGTCGTCGCGTCCGGGTGTTCAAGAGCACGCCCATTCACGACTCGTTCCGCCGTCTCGATTCGCAACTCGACCCCACGTCAACCTACCTTTTTCGTAATTGGCCCAGCGGCGCATGGCACGAAGCCAAGATCACCGTTCGTTTCTGGATCACAACGATCATTTTGGCCGCACTGACCATCATCACCCTCAAAATTCGATAACCCTTTTCCCCCGAAGCTATGAAACTTGTCGTTCTCGGTGCCGCCGAAAGTGGAGTTGGCGCCGCCATTCTCGCTCAACACAAAGGCTACGAAGTCTTTGTTTCCGACCGTGGCACCATTCGTTCGCACTACAAAAGCCTGCTCGATGCCCACGGACTGCCCTGGGAAGAAGGCACACACACCGCCAAACGCATTCTCGATGCGGACGAAGTGGTGAAAAGTCCCGGTATTCCCGACGATGCCCCCATGGTCAAGGCGTTGACCGAGAAGGGTATTCCCGTCATTTCGGAATTGGAGTTTGCCGCCCGCTACACCCAAGCAAAACTCCTCTGCATCACCGGTTCAAACGGCAAGACCACGACCACGTCGCTCATCTACCACATCCTGCGCGAAGCGGGCTATAACGTGGAACTCGCCGGTAACATCGGCCGCTCCATGGCCTTGCGCGTGGCCGAGAACGACGAAAAGGGCGATCCCGACTGGTTTGTGCTCGAAATCTCCTCCTTCCAGCTCGACAACATGTACGACTTCCGCGCGAATATCGCCGTGTTGCTCAACATCACTCCCGACCACCTCGATCGCTACGGCTACGTGATGCAGCGCTACGTCGAATCGAAAATGCGCATCATCCGCAACCAGCAGCCCGAAGACTACTTCGTCTATTGGGCCGACGACGAATATGTGCCCGGCGAACTGGCGCGCCACGCACACGCTGCACAACTTCTGCCCTTTGCCGACCATCCGCGCAGCGGACTTGCCGCCTACGGCCGTGGCGCAGCGGGCGACGACAGCTATGGTTTCGGCGAAGGAGCGCAACTCGTTGTCGAAAAGCCCCGCGCTTTCGCGCAACAGCTTTCGCAACTCTCGCTCCCCGGCAAGCACAACCTCCGCAACTGCCAAGCCGCAGCCCTCGCCACCCTCGCCGCCGGAGTCGATGTCGAAACCCTCGCCCGCTGTCTTTCTGACTTCCCGGGCGTCGAACACCGATTGGAACGCGTCGGCAACTTCGACGGGGTGAACTATATCAACGACTCGAAGGCCACGAATGTCGATGCCTGCTTCGTGGCACTCGACGCACAAACCGCCCCCACCGTGCTCATTGTCGGCGGACTCGACAAAGGCAACGACTACACCACCCTCCACGACCTCGTACAGCGCAAATGTCGCGCCCTCGTCTATTTGGGAGCCGACAACGCCAAACTCCACGAAGCCTTCGATGCGTTGGCCGAAGCCAACGGCATTGCCATTGCCGACACCCACAACATGGCCGACTGCGTCGCCGCCTGCCGACGCTTGGCACAAACCGGCGACACCGTGCTCCTTTCGCCCTGCTGTGCCTCGTTCGACCTCTTCAAGAATATGGAAGACCGCGGCGAACAATTCAAGACCCTCGTACGCGGCGCGTAAGATCATCTTTTTTTTGCCCTTTCCATTATGTCCATCACCATTCCCAAAGCCCCAAAGAGGTTTTTTGTCGGCGACTTTGCCGTGTGGGCTGTCTTCTTTAGCCTCTGCATCATCTCGCTCGTCGAGGTCTACAGTGCAGGAACCTACCTGGCCATCGAAGCGCACAGTTATTTTTCACCGCTGGTGAGGCAGATATCCTATTTAGCGTTGGCTGCACTCGCTGCTTTTGTGGTGCAATTCATTCATTTTCGCTACGTCTATCATTTGGCTTTGCTCGGTGGACTCGCTTCTTTTCTTCTACTTCTTGCCACCTACTTCATCGGACAGAACATCAACAACGGTACGCGCTGGATTTCAATTTTCGGTTTGAGCATTCAACCCTCCGAACTCAACAAACTCTGCGTCATTCTTTATGCCACGGCCTTCATGGCCAACGCCCAAAAGCCCGATGGAACCACCCGAAAAGTCGCTTTTTCGGTTCTTTTCCCCACTTTTGTTTCGTTTGCCATGATCGCCCCGCAGAATCTCTCGACGGCGCTGCTGCTTGTCGTCTCTGTTTTCGCCATCCTCTTCATCGGCAATGTGCCGTGGCGCAACTTCTTGAAAAGTATCGGCATATTTAGTGTCATGGCCGTCATCATGCTCGCCGGATTGTGGCTCTACTATGGCCCGAACAGTACCGCAACGCAACGCTTCACCACGTGGAGTTCTCGACTGGAGAAAAAGGAAGAGCGCCCGAAAGATCCGCGCGAATTTGTGGTCACTGACAAGAACCGCCAAGTCACGCACGCCAACATTGCCTTCGCGAGCAGCAACGTCTACGGCAGAGGTCCCGGCAACTCGGTGCAACGCGACTACCTGGCCGCGGCCTATTCCGATTTCATCTTCGCCATTATCGGCGAAGAACTCGGACTCGCGGGCTGTTTTCTCGTCGTGCTCCTCTACATGATTCTCTTTGTGCGTACCTACTATATCGCCAAGCAGTGCGCCGGGAGGGCACCGGCCTTCATTGTGATGGGCATTGGCACGATCCTGCTCATACAAGCCTTTGCCAACATGGCCGTGGCCGTTGGTTTGGTGCCCGTCACCGGACAACCGCTACCTTTGGTGTCCAAAGGCGGTTCGTCCAACTTGATCACCGGCATCTATTTCGGCATCATTCTTTCCATCAGCCACTACGCCCGCACTTGTCAAGCCGAAAAAGCGGCTAAAAACGATCCCGAAGCCTAACCCCTTCCTCACCATGTCTCGACTCCTTGCCCTCATCTTCGCCTGCCTCCTGCTCTTTCCCCTCACCGGCCGAGCACGGCGCGACACGCGTGTGGAGTTTGTCACCACCGCCGGCAATTTCACCGTGCGCCTCCTCCCCGACACGCCGATTCATTCCCGTCATTTCGAACAGTTGGTGCGAGCCGGCTACTACGATGGGTTGCTCTTCCACCGCGTCATCCGCGATTTCATGGTGCAGGCCGGCGATTCCACCTCCCGGCAGGCCGCTCCCGGCACCCGCTTGGGCGAAGCCGACCGCAAAGAGACCCTCCCGCCGGAATTCGATCTCCCCTATCACTATCATCGCCGCGGGGCACTGGCCATGGCGCGCGAGTCGGACGAGGTGAACCCCGGTCGGCGCAGCAGCGCAACGCAGTTCTACATCGTTTGGGGCAAAACCTTCACGCCGGCTCGCCTTGCCCCCGTTCGGGCACGCGTCGATGAGGCCACCGGTCAGGAAGGTTCCATCACAACGGCCATGGCCGAAGAATATGAACACACCGGCGGTGCACCGCATCTCGACGGTCAATACACCGTGTTCGGCGAAGTGGTGAAAGGCCTTTCGGTGATCGACAAAATACAGCGCGTGGCCACCGACGCCAACGACCGCCCGCTCGAAGATGTGCGCATCATCTCGGCGCGCGTGGTGGGAAAGCAGCGCTGAGGCGCCGCTCTTTGCGCACCACACCCGGGGCTCGTCCTCTTTGCCCCGCGCCAGGCTCCTGTGGCGCACGACCCGCCGACACGCAGCGTCTGCTACCGCGCAATTTCTCTCCGCTTCTCGTCGCCCTCGCACCTCCTCGGTGGTGCGGGGGCGGCGTTTTTTGTTGCGCACCGCATTGGGACTACCGCGTAGGAGCACTGTCGTTCGATCGTTGTCCCCGTCTCTCGAAATGCCCGCCGTGTTCGGCAGGCAAGCGCCCTTTCTCGTTTGCCCATGCTGCGGCTCGCGGTGCATCGAGCGCCTCAGCGTTCGAAAACTCGGGCTGTTGCGGAAAAAAGCGCACGGCTTTTGCTGAAAAGTCCACCGTTTTTCGCGCAAACTCGACCACTTTTCATGAGAACAAGCAGCGCCCCCCCAAAAAGGAGGTAAAGCAGAACTTCAAGTCCCCAAGTGCAGACTTAGACGTGCCACACTTTCCTCTCACCGGCCGATCGGTCGAAGGGTGAAATTCCCCGCTTTCCGGCAGCGAGCGGGCACGCTTCGCGGCAGACCGACCACTTTCCACCCAACGACACCGCGCAAGCGCACACCCTCCACCACTCTTCCCCCTTTCCCTTCCGACAAACCCTAAAAATCAAGAAGCCTGCAGCCCACCTCTCCCACACATTCACCGAAAAGTCCACCCAAAATAGCACTCAACTTCGCCCCAAACACCAAGTGAAGAGAAATCTGTCCAATAAAATCCCTTATTACAATGCTTGCTTTTCAAAAATACATTTATTACCTTTGCAGCATATCCAATACAACAAAGCAGCTTTTCCGAACGGGCGAAGAATTGTTTGAACAAGCCCGTTTGAAAAAAAATACTGTTCATTCCACTATTCATTCTTTTACTACAATGAAGAAACTCTCTCTCGCTCTTGTAGCCCTGTCAGCTCTCCTTTTCACGAGCTGCGCAACGATTGCCACGCCCGCAGGAGTCGGTGCGCTCTACACCGACATGCAATCCGGTGAAACTGCCACCTCTAACACTGTTGGTAACAAAGTAGGTACCGCAGAAGCGACGAATCTCCTTGGTCTTTTGGTCATGGGCGACGCCTCTATCAATGCAGCTGCAAAGAAAGCCGGCATCAAGAAGATCAGCCACGTCGACAGCCAGAAGACTTCGCTACTTGGTCTCTTCTCTAAGTACACGATTTTCGTATACGGCGAATAAACCGACTGACGAAAATCCCATCCTGTTTACGAGGTCGCAGAGGCGTTGTCTCAGCGACCTCGCATTACTTTCCCATCGGTGGGCGGTTCTCGCCCATCCTCACCCCATTAGCCCTACCCCGTTGCGATGAAACGATATTTTCTGACCACACTTTTCATCCTTCTTGCCGCTTTCGCCCCTCTGCAGGCGGAGAATTACCTCAAATACATCGTTTCACGACCCGCCGAAAAGGGGATGCTCTACTTCGTGTTGCCCAGCCAAGCGGAATGCCGAGAGGAAGGCGCCCACAAGGGGAGTAAACTCACCTTCGATGTGACCTACATCAGCCCCGGAGATTCGCTGAGGCTCAACGCTTCGCTGCTTCTGCCGCAAATACAAAAGGTGGATAGCCTCACTTTTCAAGATGCCCAAGGAAAAAACCATGCCTTTCCCACCGAACGGCTGTACTTAGAGCCGCGAAAATCGAAATGGGAACTGCGGCTTTCCATACAAGTGCCCTATGCTTTGTGGCAAACTTTGCTCAGCGCACAGACGCCTTTGACCTTCCGCTTCAGCCACAAAGGCCAACCGGTGGTCAACTACAGTTTCTCCGACAAAGCGTGGCGCCGGCAACAAGGCATTTATCAGCTGATCGAACAGATGAAAAATGACTAAGTCGTCTACCGGCTACGCACGGCCGCTTGCCTTCTTACAACCTACAGCCTCATCGTCGCACAGACGCCGGGGCTGTTGGCATTTTAGGGGGTGAAGCGCGGCTGCGGCGCTCACCCGGCCGATTTGCCCGCGCAACGTGGTGACGAGAAACACCGCGTCGAGGCGAAAAATGGGCTTGCAGCCGCCTGCCGAGGGTGCTTTCTCCTCACCGCAAGCGGCAGAGAAAAGAGAAATGCTCCGCTTTTCGCCCACCGCAGTGCCTTTCCTGCACACAACAGCCACGCGCCGGTTGGTTCAACACCACAAACGGACGTACCTCCACAAGGGGCCAAACGAAAGGGGCCATTTTGCCATATCGACATAAAAAACACCGAAGTGAAGTGAGAGAAAGTCATTTTTTTTTCCGATATTTGCCCCAATAACTCTCATACTCAATTCCCACTTCACATGAATCGAAAAATCACTCACGCGCTCTTGTTGGCGGCAGTGCTCTCTTGCAGTGCAGCACAGGCCGACAATCGCCCGATGCCTGGATTCCGTTACGACCGCAACGTGACGGCACCCACCGGCAAAGAGTGGGAAGATCCTACGATGCCCGCGCTCAACAAGGAGCGCCCGCACGCGTGGTTCTTCTCTTTTGCCGACGAAAAGCAAGCCCTCAACGTCTTGCCTGAATCTTCCCCCTATTGGAAAAGCCTCGACGGCGAATGGAGCTTCAACTGGGTGGGCAACCCCGGTGAGCGCCCCACTGATTTCTACAAGACTAACTACGACATTTCGGGCTGGGACAAGGTGCAAGTGCCCATGAACTGGAACGTGGTCGGCATTCAAAAGGACGGTACGCAGAAATACGGCACACCGATCTACACCAACCAGCGGGTGATTTTCCAACACAAGATAGCTGTCGGCGACTGGAAGGGCGGCGTGATGCGCGAACCGCGCAAAGACTGGCCCACTTACAAGCACCGCAACGAAGTGGGTTCCTATCGTCGCACCTTCACCGTGCCCGCAGAATGGGACGGACGTGAGGTGTATCTCAACTTCGACGGCGTCGATTCGTTCTTCTACCTCTATATCAACGGCCGTTATGTGGGTTTCTCGAAAAACTCGCGCAACCTCGCTTCGTTCGACATCTCGCCCTATCTCGTGAAAGGCGAGAACACGGTGGCCGTTGAGGTCTATCGTAACAGCGACGGCTCGTTCCTCGAAAGCCAAGACATGTTCCGCCTCCCGGGTATCTTCCGCACCGTCGCCCTCACGGCGAAACCGAAGGTACAAGTGCGCGACGTGGTGGCCATTCCCGACTTCGATGCCAACTTGGTGAACGCTTCGCTCAACATCACCGCCTCGGTGGCCAACCTCACCAAGAAGGACGTCAAAGGCCTGCGCGTGGACTACAAACTCTACGAGAAAGCCCTCTACGGCGAAGCCACTACGCCCGTGAAAGGCGCGGAGGCTTCAGTCCCCGTTGCCGTGAACAAGAACGGAGAAACGGACGCCAAAGTGGTGCTCCAAGCCGGTGCACTCGTGAAGAAGTGGAGTGCCGAGGCTCCCTGGCGCTATGTCCTCGTGGGTGAGCTGAAAGACGCCAAAGGACGTGTGCTCGAAACCTTCTCCACCGTGGTGGGTTTCCGCAAAATCGAAATCAAAGAAACGGCCGCAGCCGACGATGAGTTCGGCAAGGCGGGACGTTACTACTATCTCAACGGCAAGCCCATCAAAATGAAGGGCGTAAACCGCCACGAGACCAACCCCGAGCGCGGACACGCCATCACGCGCGAACAAATGGAGCGCGAAGTCATGCTGATGAAGCGCGCAAACATCAACCATGTGCGCAACAGCCACTACAGCAACGACCCCTATTGGTACTACCTGGCCGACAAATATGGCATTTACCTCGAAGATGAGGCCAACCTCGAGAGCCACCAATACCACTACGAAAAAGAATCGTTAAGCCATGTGCCGGAGTTCCGCGACCAACACGTGGCGCGCAACCTCGAAATGGTGCACGCCACCGTGAACCACCCCTCGGTGTGCATCTGGAGCTTGGGCAACGAGGCCGGCCCCGGCAAGAATTTCGTAGATGCCTACAACGCCATCAAGGAATTCGACAAGAGTCGCCCCGTACAATACGAGCGCAACAACGAAATCGTGGACATGGGCTCGAATCAGTACCCTTCTATCGGATTGACCGAGCACATCGCGCAGGGCACCGACAAGGGATACAAATATCCGTTCCACATTTCGGAGTATGCCCACTCCATGGGTAACGCAGTCGGCAACTTAGTTGACTATTGGAACATCATTGAGAGCAATAACTTCATCATGGGCGGTGCCATTTGGGACTGGGTGGATCAAGCGATCTACAACTACACGCCCGACGGCACGCGCTATTGGGGCTACGGCGGCGACTTCGGCGACAAACCCAACGACGGCATGTTCTGCATGAACGGAGTGATGCGCCCCGACCTCACCCCGAAGGGACAATACTACGAGGTCAAGAAGGTGTATCAGAACGTGGGCGTGACCGGTGTGGACACGCGCGCCGGACACATCGAGATCTTCAACAAAAACTACTTCACCAACCTCGCCGGCTACGACATTCGCTGGTCGCTCTACGCAGACGGTCGCCCCGTTGAGGGCATGATCAACCGTCCGCTCACCGAAACGCGCCTCACCCTCGGGCCTCGCGAACGAAAGAACTACACCCTCGACTACGGCAACTATCGTTTCGACCCGACGAAGGAGTATTTCGTGAAGATTCAGTTCTTGCTCGCCGAAAAGCAGCCGTGGGCCGACAAGGGCTACGTGCAAATGGAAGAACAGCTCCCCGTGAGCGAAGCTTCTCCCGCACCTTCTGTCGCTTCCGCGCAACAAGGTCGCGTGGCACAGCCTACGGTGGAAGGAAATCTCGTGAAGGTGAGCGGAAAGGGCTACGAAATGGCCTTCGACAAGCTCACCGGTCGCCTCCACTCCCTCAACTACGGCGGACAAACGGTCATCAAACCCGGATTTGGCCCCAAGCTCGACGCCTTCCGCGCCCGTACCGACAACGACAACTGGATGGATTATCGCTGGCCTCAGCTCGGTCTGCACAATCTCAAGGACAAAGCCACCGCTTTCTCGCAGCAGCTTTTGAAAGACGGCACGTTGCGCCTCAGCTTCACCGTCGAAAGCCAAGCCCCCTACGGCGGACACGACAATTATTCGAACACTGACCGCGATCAAGACGAGGTTTACAAGATTGTGGACGACAAGTCGAAGCCTTTCGGCCCCGATGATTTCAAATTCACCACGAATCAGATCTACACCGTCTATCCCGATGGTAGTGTCGAGCTGCAAAGTTACATCACCTCCAACAACGCGCAAGTACAGCTCCCTCGCATCGGTTATGCCATGGAGTTGCCGAAGGAATTGAACCGCTTTGCCTACTACGGCCGCGGCCCGGTGAACAACTACCGCGACCGCAAGACGGGACAGTTCGTCGAAGCGCACGAAGGTCTCGTGGGTGAGCAAGACATCATGCTGCCCAAGCCCCAATCGATGGGCAACCGCGAAGATGTGCGCTGGTGTGCGCTCACCAATGCGCAAGGCAACGGCGTAGCCTTCGTGGCCGACGGTCAAATGAGCGCATCTGCGCTGCCTTGGAGCGCACTTGAGTTGATGGGTGCGGCACATCCGCATCAATTACCTGCGTCTACCGCCACACATCTCCACCTCGACGCGAAAGTCGCGGGACTCGGCGGCAACAGCTGTGGACAAGGCGGTCCGCTCAAGCCCGACTGCGTGAAGGGCGAGGGCTATCGCTTCGGTTTCCTCATTCGTCCCGTGACGAAGGGTCAAACCGCGAGCGCAACCAAGGTTTCTCTTGCCGGCGGACGCCCCATTGCCATGACGCGCGGCGAAGACGAAAAACTTTCGTTCGTATCGCCTTATGCCAACCGCACCATCGTTTACCGCATCAACGGCGGCAAACCGCAAGAATACAAGGCGCCCGTGCCCTTCCGCGACGGCGGTAAGGTGGAAGCTTGGTACAAGGACGACAAGGCCACCGTGGCCACGCAAACCTTCCACAAGATCGAAAACGTGCCCCTGAGCGTGCTCTTCTGCTCGAGTCAGGAAACCGGTGAAAACGGCATCGAACACATCGTCGACAACGATCCTTCGACTTTCTGGCACACAATGTATTCGGTGACCGTGGCACAATATCCCCACTGGGTGGACTTTGACGCCAACGGCACGAAGCTCATGAAGGGCTTTGTCTACGTGCCCCGTCAGGACGGCACCAACGGCCGCATCAAGAACTACGAGATCTACGTGAGTCAAGACGGCAAAAACTGGGGTTCGCCCATCGCCAAGGGCACCTTCCCCGACGGTTCGAAGCAACAGCGCGTCGATTTCGCACAACCGGTGCGTGCTCGCTACATTCGCTTCAAGGCGCTTTCGAGCCAAAACGGACAAGACTTCGCTTCGGCAGCA